>ERZ650306.59-NODE-59-length-54066-cov-22.684453_pt1 | contig 54066 bp, 52 predicted proteins | sample MGYA00376242_ERZ650306 | MGnify/ENA primary metagenome ERZ650306 (study PRJEB26733, sample SAMN07839244) | wastewater metagenome | biome: urban; feature: wastewater treatment plant; material: waste water | place: USA: North Carolina | collected 2016-03-31 ... | reverse complement strand
TCTTTTTGTTAATGTATTTTTTGATGTTAAAAAAGAGTACTCTTCTTCTCCATCATCAAAGCTAATTGAACCTCTGTTTTCTTTAATATTTTTTATTTTAGAAGTATTTATTAGTTTCATATCTTCTTCAAAAATTTTAAATTTCAAATTATCTCTTACAACACAATGATAAATAGAGTTTTCTAAGTTGTGAACTCTTTGTGTAAATTCAATCCTACTATTTCTTAACTTTGCAATTGTTCTTATTTTATCTTCAAGAGGTAGATTTAAATAGAGTTCTTTATCTTTGCCAAATTCAGCTATTTTTTGAAATGTTTTATTATTTCCAGCTAAAAATGTTTTTAATCCTATTCCTAAATTTTGTTTTTTTGCATCAGCTGAAACATCACTTCTTGATAAATCTTCCGCATCAAAGGCTTTACAAAATATCTTTTCTGCAACCCTATAATATAGATATGGAATTTGTGATTCAGAAAATAGATTTGATAAACTACCAACAATTTTTAAAAATTTTTCATATTCATCTTTTTGATATTTTTCTTGAGCATTAAAAAACATTTTAAACCTTTAAAAATGAACAATTTATTGATTTTGCAATCTCTTTTATAACTTCTACAACCACACTATTTCCAGCTTGTTTATAAAGTTGTCCATCTGCTAAATTTGGGAACTTGAAATTTCTAGGAAAACCTTGAAAATTTAAACACTCTTTTGGAGTTAATTTTCTAATACCTTTATTATCTTTTATAATTGGCACATTATGTCCACCTGTTCCCATATTTGCTGTAAGTGTTGGACAAACTCCACTCTTATTTTCTCTAACATATTTTCTTCGCCATTGATAAATAGAGTCTTTATTTGCTACATCATCTTTTATTTTTTCAAAAAGTGGTTTATTGTTATAATAATATTTATCATCTATTTTTGTTTCAAACATATCATGAATTGATACATTTTTATTTAAATTATTTGGAAAATCAAAATCAACATTATCCAAAAAAGCAACAATATAAATTCTCTCTCTATTTTGTGGAACTCCGAAATCTTTAGCATTTAAAACTTTTGAGTAAACTTTGTATCCCAAATCTTCAAGTGTCTGTTTTACAACTTTAAAAGTGTTTCCTTTATCATGATTTAAAAAACCTTTAACATTTTCTAAAAATATTAATTTTGGTTTATGATATGTAGCAATTCTAGCAACATCAAAAAACAGAGTTCCTCTTGTATCTTCAAATCCTAGCCTTTTACCAGCAATACTAAAAGCTTGACAAGGGAAACCAGCTAAAATAATATCGTGCGGTGGAATATCTTTTTCATCTATTTTTGTAATATCACCATATGGAACTTCTCCAAAATTTGCATAGTAAGTTTGTTTGGCATATTTATCAATCTCACTTGAAAATACAAATTCAATATTTTTGCCAAAAGCTTCTTGAAATCCAAGTCTTATTCCACCAATTCCTGCAAATAAATCTATTGCTTTTAAGCTACCTTTTTTAAACTTAAAGGGATTAAAATCTAAGTTAGTTTGAATTGTTTCTATTTTTGTCAAAATAACACCTTTTTAATTATAAATATAGCAAAAAACTAAAAAACAGGCAAACAATCTTACATTTTGAAATATTTTATAGTTTTTCTTCTGCATCTATTATATATGCTCCTTTTATATTGTGAATTAGTTTTTCAACTGTATTTGATACTTTTATACCACTTTCAAGCTCTAGGTCTGCTAATTTGGATTTTATTATTATCTTTAGCTCTCTTTTTCCTTGATTATTTATTATTAAATCAAATAAACTATAAATAGAGTTTTCATCTTCTGAAAATGGAAGAGCTACAGTCAAAGGTGGCTCTTCTATCTCTTTTGGTTTAATTTTGATTTTCTCTTTTTGGGCATCAAAAATAGTCTCTATTTTTAAAACACTCATTCTTGTAAATTGGTCATTTTTTGAGATTCTAACTTTAAACGCTATTGGTTCATTTAAATCAAAATTCTCTTGAAGTTCTTTTAATTTATCTTCAAAAAGCATAAATTCAACAGTTCCATGAAAATCCAAAATTGATACAATTCCAAATTTAGAACCTTTTTTTGATATTTTCTCAGATATTGTTTCAATTTTTCCAACAATTAAAATCTGGCTACCATCTGCTATTTCATCTATTTGTGAAGATAAAGTGTAGTTTATCTTTTCTATTTTATCTTTGTACTCATCAAGAGGATGACCTGAAACATAAAAACCAAGACTCGCTTTTTCAAGTTCTAAAATCTCTTTTTTTGAATATTCAGGCAAATTATCAAGTTCAATTTCTATATTTGTAAGCTCTGTACTATCTCCAAACAAAGAACCAGATGACATTTTTTTGGCATTTGAAGCTTTTGAAGCGCCATCAACTATTTTTTCTATTTGACTTAGAAGTGCATTTCTTGAGTATCCAAAACTATCAAAAACTCCTGCTTTTGCTAAAGATTCTATAACTCTTTTATTAACTTTACTAGCATCTATTCTTGATACAAAGTCTGATAGATTTTTAAAATCTCCATCTTCTCTTGCATTTAATATTGAGTTTATAGCAACATCTCCAGCACCTTTAATTGCGCCCATTCCAAACATAACAACTTCTCTATTATCTACAACTCTTGCTGAAAATACTAAATCAGATTTATTTATATCAGGAGCAAATAGCTCAAGTCCTAATCTTTTTACTTCATCAACATACCTTACAACTTTATCTGTATTATCTTTTTCCAAAGTTAGTAAAGCAGCCATAAATTCTGCTGGATAGTAACATTTTAAGTATGATGTATAGAATGTTATTAGAGCATATGCTGCTGAGTGAGATTTATTAAATCCATATCCAGCAAATTTTACAATCAAATCAAAAAGTTCCTCTGCATAGGCTTTTGTAAATCCTTTTTGCTCTGCACCAGAAGCAAATTGACCTTTTAGCTTATCCATCTCCTCTTTGATTTTTTTACCCATAGCACGTCTTACTAAATCAGCTCCTCCTAAAGAGAAACCTCCAACACTTTGAACAATTTGCATAACTTGCTCTTGATAAACAATAACTCCATAAGTATTTTCTAAAATAGGTTTTAGTGCAATTTCTAGTTCATCATGGAAGTAATCAATTTTTGCACGCCCGTGTTTTCTCTCTATAAAGTCATTTAGCATTCCAGATTCCATAGGTCCTGGTCTATAAAGTGCAAGAACGGCTACAATATCCTCAAAATTTGATGGTTTTAATCTTTTACATAAATCTTGCATACCATCAGATTCTATTTGAAATAGTCCTAAAGTATCTCCTGTTTGGATTAAATCATAAACACCTTTATCATTTACATCAACAGTTGCAAAATCTATTTTTCTACCATGTCTTTGTTCTATTAGTTTTAAAGCTTCATCAATAACTGTAAGGGTTTTAAGTCCAAGAAAGTCGAATTTAATTAAGTCTACATCTTCAATATATTTTCCATTGTATTGAGTTGCAAGAGTATCAAGCCCGCTTGGTTTAAAAAGTGGAGTTTTATTCCAAAGTGGTTCATTTGAGATAACCACTCCAGCTGCATGAGTTCCAGCATTTCTATTTAATCCCTCTAAAGCAAGAGCATATTCCCAAACTCTAGCTGCAAGGGGATCTGTTTCGCAAAGTTCTTTGATTTTTGGCTCTTTTTCCCAAGAGTTTTTTAAATCAATTCCTAACTCATCAGGAATTAGTTTTGCCATAGCATCAGCTTTTGCATAAGGCATATCTAAAACTCTTGCAACATCTCGTATAACTCCTTTTGCCAAAAGTTTACCAAAAGTTATAATTTGTGCAACGTTTGCTCGTCCATATTGATTTACAACATAATCGATAATCTCACCACGACGGCTTTGGCAAAAGTCCATATCAATATCGGGCATACTTACCCGCTCTGGATTTAAAAATCGCTCAAAAAGTAAACCATAAGGAATAGGGTCAATATCCGTAATTTTAAGACTATATGCAACTAAACTTCCAGCTGCACTTCCTCTTCCTGGACCTACAGGAATTTGCATATCTTTTGCAACTTTCACAAAATCCCAAACGATTAACATATATCCTGGGAATTTCATATTATTAATAATTTCTATTTCTGTTTCTAATCTATCTTTATACTCTTGATGTTTATTTTGTGGAACTAGTTTTAATCTATCTTCTAAACCTTTTCTGCACTCAAATGCAAATAAAACCTTATCATTTTCTAAAGAGTACTCATTTTGTGGTTCAGGAATATCTATATTTAACTCTTTTAATTTATCTCTTGTAAATTTAAAGTTTGGTGGAGTTGGATTTCCTAGCTTGATTGTAAGATTACATTTATCAGCTATTTCTTGAGTAGCTTCTATAGCTTCAGGAATATCTGCATAGAGTTTATAAATTTGTTCTTGAGATTTTAAGTAAAATTCATGAACACTGTGTCTTAATCTATTTGGGTCATCATAGAGTTTATTCATAGCAATACACATAAAAGCTTCATGAGCATCGGCATCTTTTTGTTCTAAATAGTGTGTATCATTTGTAGCAACAACTTTTATTCCAGTTTCAGCAGAGATTCTTAAAATCTGGTCATCTACAAAATGCTGGTCACCAATACCATGCCTCATAATTTCTAAATAAAAATCATCACCAAATATCTCTTTGTATTCAAGTGCTACTTTTTTTGCCTCTTCATAACCTTTTGCACCATTTTTAACATTTCGTTCATTTTGAGTATTTAGATGCCAGTTTACCTCTCCTTGTAAACAAGCAGCACTACAAACAAGACCTTCAGAATGGTTTCTTAGAAGTTCTTTATTTATTCTAGGATAGTAGTAAAACCCATTTATATAGGCTTGAGAACTAAGATACATAAGATTTTTATAACCTATCTCATCTTTTGCATATAAGCATAAGTGAAATCTTTGTCTATTCGTCTTATCTCCTAAATCTTCGCTATTGTGAATATATGCTTCCATTCCAATGATTGGTTTTATCCCCTCATTTTTCATTGCATTATAAAAATCTATTGCTCCAAACATATTTCCATGGTCAGTCATAGCAACACTTTTCATGCCAAACTCTTTTAGTTTTTTTGCAAGAGGTTTTATTTTGTTTGCACCATCAAGTAGTGAATATTCTGTATGTAAGTGTAAATGTGTAAATTGTGGTATTTGTGACATATTTTATAAATCTTCTATTTTATTTTTTAACTAAAGATTCTATCTAAAATTTGTTTTTGAAGTAATTAAAAGTTTGTAAGCCTTAAATAAAGGCTTACAAACTTATGCTAGAAGACCTGTTTTAATTTGGTGATAAATATCATTACCTTTTAAAGTTTTTACAATTTCAAGTGCAAAATCAATAGCAGTTGCTGGTCCTCTTGATGTGATTACATTATTATCAGTAACCACATTTTTATCATCTTGGTAGCCATCATCTTTTATCTTTTTTTCAAAACTTGGATAGCAAGTATAGTTTTGATTTAAAACTCCTGCTTTATGAAGAGCATAAGGAGCTGCACAAATAGCTCCAATTTTTTTGTTTTTCTCTTCAAACTCTTTTAAAAGTCTTTGAACGTCTTTATCTTCAGCCAAAGTAAAAGCATTTGGAAGACCACCTGGAAGAACTATCATATCAAAATCACTTGATTTTACTTCATCAATTTTCTTATCCATCTCAATTTTTATATTATGAGCACCAATTAAAACTTTATCTTCAACTCCAGCAGTTACAACTTCTATTCCTGCTCTTCTGCAAATATCAATAACTGAAATTGCCTCTATCTCTTCAAATCCATTTGCTATTGGAACTAAAATTTTTGCCATAAATTATCCTTTTTTAAATAGTTCCTATTTAAAAAGGAACTAATATTTTTTAACTACTTTTAACACAATTTATAAAAAATTGTTAAAGTAGCAAATCCTAAAGGGCTTCAAGAATGAAGCTTAACTCAAAATTGAAGTTTATTATATTGAAATTTGGTTTATATAAGCTTTTATAAAGGATATATAAGTAAATTTTAAATAAAATCTTAAGAATTTAAAAAGGGGATTGTAAATGTCTAAACAGATTTTAAAATTTGCTATTTTTGTATGTTTTATAACTATTCTTGCAGGATGTACTCAAAAAAACAAAGAGGTACAAACTGAATCAGATAAGGTAAATCAGATGAAAGCTGGTATGAATGTTGCGAACTATAAACAAGAAAATATTACAGTTCAAAATAGTTTAGAAGCAACTATATCATCTCTTGCAACACAGATGATGGTAAATAAAAAACTTGATACTAGTAAGCCATTAATTGTAACTTCTTTTGTAAGATTAGATCAATTCAAAACAACTTCAGAGTTTGGAAGAGTTGTTGGTGAAAGTATGATTGATGAGTTATCAAATAGAGGATTTAATCTAATTGAGTTTAGAGGTCAAATGGCTATTTCTGTGAATGATAAAGGTGAGTACTTTTTAAGTAGAAAACCACATGAGCTAAAAAAAGAGGTTCCTAGTACTTATGTTGTTGTTGGTACTTACTCAAGACAAAATGGAAAAGTTATTTTAAATGCGAGAGTTATTGATAATATAACTGGAAAAGTAATAACAAGTGCAAGAGCTACTTATGTTCATGGATTAGCTCATGATTGTACAATGTTTGGAGATTGTCCCCCTATGAGAACTATAAAAATTGTAAAAGAGAAGTAGTTTTATGATTTTAAAAAAATTAAGAGTATTTAGATTTTATCTATCTTTAATACTCTTAACACTTTTTTTAAGCTCTTGTGGAGCATATAAAGACCCAATTTCAAAAAATACAAATTTTGATTCAATGTTAAACGATATGGTAAAAAAATCAGCTATGAAGATTAAGAAAAATGTAGCTTATGATGAGGTTGTTTTGGTATCAGATTTTGTAAATCTTGATAATTTAAAAAATAGATCTCAACTTGGTTTTTTACTATCAAATCTTTTAAAAGATAGATTATCATCTTTAGATGTTATTGTAAAAGAGATAGAACTAGGAAAAGAGTTTGAATTTGGACCATCTGGGTTTAATCTTTTAACTAGAGAAAAAAATAGAATTTTAAGTGATAATGTAAAATCAAGATATGCAGTTGTTGGAACTTACTCTATTTCTAATAAAAGCTTAAATCTTTTTATAAAATTAATAGATATAAATAGTGGAAATATACTTAGCTCATCTTTTGCTAGAACAGATTTAGATAGTGAAATATTAGATCTTGAGGGAATATCTCAAAATCGAGATATGGAATTTAGAAATAGTATTAGAAGACCTATGGTCTTATAAAAACTCTTGAATTAAAAAAGTTGGAGTAACTACTCCTCTAAACTCATTTTTTGAAATTGATATTATTAAATCCAATCTATTATTTAAATTTGTATTTGAGTTAAAAAACTTCAAAGCTTCAAAAACAAATCCATCACTACTTAAAGTTAATTTTAGATGATTTTTATCTTTACCTATTAGTTCTGATTTTATAAGATTTGCATTTGAAACTTTAAAAAATGGTCTATCATTTTCAAGCCCATAAGGTTCAAAACTTTCAATAATAGATATAAACTCCAAATCTACACTACTAACATCAAGTTCACCTAAAGTTATAAACTCATTGTGCAATATATCATCTGATTTTTCTAGTTCTTTATTTATTATTTCTTTAAATTCAGGTAGATTTTCTTCCAATAAAGATAGACCAGCAGCATTTTTATGTCCACCAAAACCTAAAAGAAGATGTGAAGCTTTTGATATTAAATCATACAAATTTATATTTGAGTTCGCTCTTGCACTACCTTTTGCAATACCATTTTGGATTGAAAATATAAAAGCAGGTTTTTTATAACTATTTGAGAGTTTTGAAGCAACAATACCAATAATTCCTTCATGCCAATCTTCAGCCCAAACAATAACAGCTCTATCCTCTTTATTTGATTTTTGCTCTGCTTCGTTTGAAATTCTCTCTTGAATAGTTTTTCTGTAACTATTCAATTCATCTAAAACAGCTAAACTTTCATATGCGCTAGATTGGTCTTTTGATAATAAAAATTTTAATGCAACAGTTGCATCATCCATTCTACCAGCACTATTTAGTTTTGGAGCAATTGTAAATCCAATATCATCAGAAACTAAAATATCTTTTTTTAAGTGAGAATTTAAAAGTTTAAAAGCTTCTCTAGAAGAGTTTTTTATCTTTTTTAATCCTTGTCTTACCATAGTGTAATTAAGGCTTGTCATAGGCATAATATCTGCAATTATTGCTAAACATAAAAGGTCTAAATATGAACTCATATTTATATCATAGTTCATCTCATTTTTTATTGCAGCACAAAAATACCAAGCAACTTGAGCTCCACAAATCTCTTTAAATTCAAAATTACAATCATTTTGTTTTGGGTTAATAATTGCAAGTGCTATTGGAACTTTATCTCCAACTGTATGGTGGTCTGTGATTATTAAATCAATATTCTTCTCTTTTAGCTTTAAAGATGCTTCATATGCAGTTATTCCATTATCAACAGTAATTACTAAACCACTATCAATCATATCAACAATTTTAACAGATAAACCATAACCATGCTCAAATCTATTTGGAATAATATAATCAACTTTTATACCCAAAGAGTTAAAAAAATCTATCATAATAGTAGTAGATACAATACCATCTACATCATAATCTCCAACAATAGTTATTTTTTCACCACTCAAAATAGCTTGTTTTACTCTTTTTGTAGCGATATTGATATCTTTGAAGTTATTAAAAGATGGTATAGATGCAAGTTTTGAATATGGATTATTCAAATGTCTTGCATTTAAGATTTCAAAAAGTCTATCCTTTGTGATTTTCGACATTATTTAGGAGAGTTAGCTTTTCTTACAAAATCCAAAATTATAGGATTTGGTGTCTCTAAATGAGATGTAAATTCAGGATGAAATTGAACACCTACAAACCAAGGATGGTCTTGTAGTTCAACTGCTTCAATAAGTCCATTTGATTCACCGCAAATAATCATTCCAGCTTTTTCTAAAGCCTCTTTATATTTTGGATTTGCTTCATATCTATGTCTATGTCTTTCAAAATACTCTTTATTATTTCCATATGCTTTTTGTAGTTTTGAACCTTTTAGTGGTTCAAAAGGATACTCTCCTAATCTCATAGTTCCACCAAGAGGTGATTTACTAGTTCTTAGTTGTTTATTTCCACTTTGGTCAATAAATTCATCAATTAAATATATTAGAGGATTTTTTGTTTCACTATCAAATTCAATAGAGTTTGCATCTTCAATTCCTAAAACATTTCTAGCAAACTCAATAATTGCAAGTTGCATTCCTAGACAAATTCCTAAGAAAGTTATATTATTTTCTCTTGCATATTTAATAGCTTCAAGTTTTCCTTTAACACCTCTTGCTCCAAAACCACCTGCAACTAAGATAGCATCTACATTCCCAATAACTTCATAAGCTCCTAAATCTTCAATTCTTTCACTATCACACCAGTGAATATTTATTTTTGTATTTAGGTGAGCACCTGCATGAATTAAAGCTTCAGTTAAAGATTTGTAAGACTCTTTTAAATCAAGATATTTTCCAACAAAGCCAATAGTAACTTCATCTTGCGGAACTAAAATATTTTTTACTAAAGTGTCCCATTTCTCCATATTTGGTTTTATTTTAATATTAAAATGTTCTTGAAGAGGAGTTAAAATACCATCTTTTATAAAATGTAAAGGCATTTGATAAATAGATTGCGCATCACCAGCTTCAATAACAGCATTTCTATCAATGTCACAAGATAGTGCTAATTTGTCTTTTAGAGCTTTTGGAAGCTCTTTTTCTGTTCTACAAACTAACATATGAGGAGTTATACCAATTCTTCTTAACTCTTGAACAGAGTGTTGAGTTGGTTTTGTTTTAAGCTCACCAGCTGCTTTAATATATGGAACTAAACTTACATGAATATTCATAGTGTTTGATTTTGGAAGCTCATGTCTAATAGAACGAATAGCTTCTAGGAATGGAAGACTCTCTATATCTCCAACAGTTCCACCAATTTCAATAATTAAAAATTCATTTCCTTCAGCAGCAGCAAAAATTCTATTTTTTATCTCATCAACAACATGAGGAATTACTTGAATAGTTTTTCCAAGATAACCACCTTCTCTCTCCCTTTTTATAACACTTTGATAAACTTGACCAGTTGTAAAACTATTTATTTTTGTTAAAGTTCTATCTATAAATCTTTCATAGTTTCCTAAATCAAGGTCAGTTTCAGCTCCATCAGCTGTTACAAAAACTTCTCCATGTTCTAAAGGGCTCATAGTTCCTGGATCTACATTTAAGTAAGGGTCAATTTTTAACATACTTACTTTAAATCCAGATTGTTTTAATATTGTAGCAATTGAAGCCGATGTAATTCCTTTTCCTAAAGAACTTAAAACTCCACCTGTTACAAAAATGAATTTTGTCATTAAAATACTCCGTAAATATTATTGAATTTTTAAAATATATAAGCTGTGATTTTATCTAAATTTTAATTAAGAAGATATTTAAAAATATAGAGTGCTATTGCACTCTATATTTATTTTTGAAGTTTATCAGATCTAGGGAAGAAGAAAGTAGCTTTTCTAAATACTTTTACTTTTTCTGGATCCTCTTTAGCATAAGCCTTAATAGTTACTGTAATTGGAGTATCTTTTAGATTATTATCTACTAAAAGTTTATCTGTTTCAAGAATCACAACTTTTTTTGCCATTTTTCCAGGACTTAGAGTAAATGGCTCAAATCTTGTGATTTTTATATCTGGATTATCTACTATTTCTAATTCGTAAGTTAGAGTTTTTGACTCAGTATTTTGGAAAAGTAATAAATAGTTATTTGATACAACATTTCCATCTTTTATCTTATAAAGTTCTGTATCTTTATTAACATTTAAAAGCATATACTCTTTTTCTCCACTCATAGCAAAAAGTAGAGCAAAAGTGATAGTAAGAGAGATGAAATACATAATTGTTGTTTTTCTAAGAAGTTTTGTTGGTTTATTTTCAACTATAGTATTTGTACTTGACCATTGAACTAAAGATGGTTTTCCAAGTTTTCCCATAACTGTTGTACAAGCATCTACACACTCAAGACAGTTTATACACTCTAGTTGTAAACCTTTTCTAATATCAATATGAGTAGGGCAAACAGTAACACAAGCTTCACAAGCAGTACACTCATTTGCTGGGTCTGGTAAATCTTTTATTTTCCAAACAACTTTTTCTTTATTTTCATCATATATTTTTCCACCTCTTTTTGTAGAGTAGATTGCTTGATAAGTATTATTATCATATAAAACAGATTGAACCCTTGAATAAGGACAGATATAAACACAGAAATCTTCTTTTAAAATAATTACATCATAGATTAAAAATGCAGCTATACTTAAAACAATTCCTATTAAAAACATATGTTCAAGTGGGTCTTGAATATATGCAAAGAAATCTTGTGGTGGTACAAAATACCACATAAAGTTTGAGGCTGCAACTAAAGATAAAATAGACCATAAAATTACACCAACAAATTTTTTGATTTTATTTTCATTTTTACTTAAATCAATATCTTTTTGTTTATTTTTTATTCTTCTAAGTTTTAAAAGTGTTGATTCAATTAAATCTCTATAAATTACTCTAAAAATCGTCTGAGGACATGCCCAACCACACCAAGCTCTACCACCAATTGAAGTTATTGCAAAAATTCCTATAAATAGCAACATCAATAAAAATGGCATTAAGTATAACTCTTGCATATCAAAAGCAGTTCCCATAAGATGAAACTGTTTTTTATCAAAAGATAATAAGAATAATTGATTTCCATTTATTTGAATAAATGGCATCACTAATGATATTATTGAAACAATGGCATAAACAAAATATCTCTTTTTACGATAAGAAGTTTTTTTTACAAACTCATTTTTTTCGCTCATTTTAAATCCTTTTACATAAAAAATATTAAGATTTTATATAAACACAATTTATTCTTATAGACATTTATCATAAGATTAAATTATATTTATAGTAAATTTTATTTTATAAAAAGAATTCTATCATTTTTAGATTAAAGAATTCAAATTTATAGCTTTTTATAATGATAATTTGAATAGAATCATTATTATTTTAAATATAGGAGAGATTATGAAGTTTATATTTAGACGTTTATTTTTAATTTTTGTTGCAATATTTTTTGCTACAACTTTAAACGCAAAAGAGGGGAAAGTTATTGGTTCTTCAAATCATGAAGTACCTAGTTGGTTTAAGGATAGTTTTTTAGATATAAGTGAAGATATTGAAGAAGCTACTGAAAAGAATAAGCATTTTATGATATTTTTGGATTTTGAAGGTTGTCCTTATTGTTCAAAAATGCTAAAAGAGAGTTTTGAAGAAGATAACAAAACTAGCCAATTTATCAAAAACAATTTTGATGTTATTGAACTAAATGTTAAAGGAAGTCGTGAATTAACTTGGGTTGATGGAGATGTCTTAACTGAAAAAGATTTAACAGAAAAATTAAAAATTCAATACAGTCCAACACTTCTTATTTTTAACTCAAATAAAGAGATAGTAGCTAGAGTAAATGGATATAGAAATAGTAAAGATTTTCAATATATTTTGGATTTTATACAGACAAAATCTTATGAAAAAATGGATTTTACATCATACTTAAGTAAGTTAGATAAAAAAGATACATATATTTTTATACCAAATAAAATGTTTAAAGATTTAAATGATTTATCTAAAATAAAAACTCCTGTTGCAATTATTTTTGAAGATAAAAGTTGTATTCAATGTGACCATTTTCACAATAAAATTCTAACAAATAAAGATGTAATTGATGAGTTTTCAAAATTTACAGTTATTAGAGTTGATGCAAATAGTACAAAAGAGTTAATTTTACCAACAGGTGAAAAAACTACACCAAAATCTTTGGTTGAGAAAATAAATTTAGATTATAGACCAGCTGTTTTGCTTTATGATGATAAAAAGTTAATCTCAACAATAGATGCTTTACTTTTCCCTTTTCACTTCAAAGAGGTTTTAAGATATGTTAGTGGGAAACACTATGTACAGTATCCAAAAACTTACTTGGATTATTTAAGAGTTAGACAAGATGAACTTTTAAAACAAGGCATAGATATAAATGTAGCAGAGTAAAAATTAGCTCCTAAGTAAAGGAGCTAATTTAAAACCTTTGATATCAAATTTTCTACTTCATTTTGAAGATGTTTTAAATCTTTTGAGTTATCTATTATATATGTACCCAAGCTTTTTTTCTCTTCAATATCCATCTGATTTGAAATTTTCAACATAGCTTCTTCTTTGCTTATATTATCTCTATTTTGCAATCTTTTTATTTGCAAATCTTTTGGAGTATAAATAACAATTGATTTAGAAATAGGGTAGTGCATCTTTTCAAAAAATAGAGGAATATCAACAATATAAGGTTTATTTTGTTCTTCAAAGAGTTTTGCCTCTTTTTCGATTTTCTGAAAAATTAGTGGATGAAGTAGTGCTTCAAGTTTTAGTTTATTCTCTTCATTAGAAAATATTATTTTACCCAACTCTTTTCTTAAAACTTTTCCATTTTCAACATATTGTTTTCCAAAAAGTTCTTCTATTTTTTGACTATTTTCATCTAATAGTTTATGAGCTATTTTATCAGCATCTATTATTAAAAAACCATGAAGTTTTAGAAGGTTGCAAACTGTACTTTTGCCAGTTGCAATTCCTCCTGTAAGTGCAATTGCATTTTTAAAACTATCTTCTTTTTTTTGTTTCATACTATCTTTTTGCAATACCTGTTAAATCTTTATGTTGTTTTGCTGGGAAAACAAAAGAAGCTATATGAATTTCACTTGAATAATACTCTAAATCATCAAGAAAATCTGCTCTTTGAAGATTTAAATCAGCCGTTGGGTGATATTTTTTTGAAGCAATTATTGAAGCTTGGTGTCCAAATCTGTAAGGCATTGCTATCCAGAATTTTTCACCTACTAGTTTTAAATCATCAATTAATCTATTATCATCTCTTGAAAAAACTTTTGAAGAAAATGCAATAAGCCCATCATCTTTTAAAATATCAAAAAGCTTTCCTACAATTTTTATATCTAGTTTTGTATTTGGTAAAATTACTACATCGTAAGATTTGTTTTCAATTTTTTCTAAATCGTTTAGTTCAATAAATTTGTAATTAGACTCTTTTTTATGTCTATCAAGCTCATTTATTAAATCACTATTTTCTTGAGATACTACTAAAATATCTTTAGCAAGTTTATGTGTGCAAAGTGGTATATGTACCATCATTTCACTAAATGTAATATTATCTTTCATTTTTCAATTCCTTAAAATTTATAAATAGTCTGCTATAATACCGAAAAATTTTTAATAAATCTTAAGATTTGAGAATATTACGAAAAAAGGTAAAAAATGGCAACAGTTAGTTACAAAGATGCAGGAGTTGATATTGATGCAGGAAATCAGTTTGTAGAAAATATCAAACCTTATGTAAAATCTACAATGATTCCTGGAGTTCTTGGAGGAATTGGCTCTTTTGCTGGTGCTTTTGAACTTCCAAGTGGTTACAAAAAACCTGTTATTTTAGCTGGAACAGATGGTGTTGGAACAAAATTAAAATTAGCAATTGATGCTAAAAAATTTGACACTGTTGGTATTGATTTAGTTGCTATGTGTACAAATGATCTGCTTTGTAACTTTGGAGAGCCACTATTTTTCCTTGATTATTATGCAACTGCAAAACTTGAAGTTGAAGAAGCAACTCAAGTTGTAAAAGGAATTGCTGAAGGTTGTATTAGAAGTGAATGTGCACTAATTGGTGGAGAGACTGCTGAGATGCCAGGTATGTATAAAGAGGGTGATTTTGATTTAGCTGGTTTTTGTGTAGGAATAGCTGAAAAAGATGAGCTAGATAGAGTTGAAAGAGTTAGTGCTGGAGATGTTTTAATTGCACTTCCAAGTTCAGGAGTTCACTCAAATGGATTTTCACTGGTGCGAAAACTTCTTTTAGAAAAACTTGGTATGAGTTTAGAGGATGATTTTCAAGGTAAAAAATTAAAAGATGTTTTACTTGAACCTACAAGAATTTATGTAAAAGAGTTTAAAGCTAACAAAGATAAAATAAATGCATTAGCACACATCACTGGTGGTGGAATTACTGAAAATCTTCCAAGAGTTTTACCAGAAAATTTAACAGCAGTTGTAAATAGAAGTAAAATCAAAGTTTTACCAATATTTGAATTTATGAGTAAGCATGTAGAGCTTGAAGAGATGTATAGAACATTTAATATGGGAGTTGGAATGATTCTTGTAGTAAATCCTTCAAATGTAGATGCAATTTTAGCTTCAACTGATGGTTATGTAATTGGTGAACTAAAATCAGGTGAAAGAAAAGTAGAGTTTATATAAAAACTCTTTTGTAAAAATTAAAAGGCTGGATTTTTTATCTAGCTTTTTTTATATCTATATATTTTAAAATCTCAACAACTTTAGAGGCATATCCCCACTCATTGTCATACCATAAAAGTAGTTTTATCATATTTTGTTTAACTTCCAAAAATCTATGATCAATTATAGTTGTAAATTTCTCTTTTTTAAAATCACTTGAAACAAGTGCTTCAAAATTGTTTAAAACAATTGGAAATTTTTGATTTCTTTCAAACTCTAAAAAAAGATTTTTTATCTCATCTTTGCTTGAAATCTCTTTTGTAAAAAGTGTTACATTTATAACTCCAACAGTATCTGTTGGAACTCTAAGAGAGTTTGAGCTTATTAAATTTGAATTAAATTTTTCTAGAACATAAGAGCAAGCTTTTATAGTAGTTGTTTGACTTGGAATTATATTTTGAGTTGAACTTCTTCCAAACTCAAAGTTTAAATCAACATCTCTAGTAGCACTTTGAACGAAGCTTCCATCTAAAACTCTTTGATGATTTAAAAGCGGATGAATAGTTACAATATCACCGCAAATAATCTCTTTTGTATCATCAATTAGCTTTAAAGCAGGAAGAAGCGCAGTTGCATTACAAGAACTTGTAGATATTATTTTATGATTTTTTAAATCGATTTTTTCTTCATTTACACCCAAAACTATATTTATATCGGCATCTTTTTGAGGATGAGTTAAAATTATTTTATCTACTTTTAAATTTCTTAATATATTTAAATCAGTTTTTTGACCACTTGCATCAATTAAAATATCAACTCCATCTAAATTTAACTCTGATATATCTTTGTAGTTTGTAATTTTGATTTTTGATTTTTGATTTTGTATAAAACTATTCTCTATAACTTTAAATTTATCATTTAATTTTCCATAAGTTGAATCATAGTTTATAGAGTAAACTATATTTTCAATTGATGGATTTATCTCATTGATTGCTACAATTTCAAAATTCTCGTCATTTAAAAGCTGTTTTAAAATTGATTTTCCAATTCTACCAGCTCCATTTAAAACAATTTTTATACTCATAATTTAATCTTTTTTTTAAAGTATTTGCTGAACACGACCAACATCTCCATTTTGTAATCTTACTTTTATTCCATGTGGATGAGTTGGTGAATTTGTTAAAATATCTTTTACAACTCCTTGAGTTAGTTTACCTGTTCTTTGATCTGCTTTTAATACAATATTTACTTTTAAACCTACTTTTACATCAAACCTTTTTTTCGGATCCATTTTTACTTCTTTCTATTTTAGTAGTTTCATTTATAAAAGTTTTAAATTATTTATAAATTTAAAATCTTTTTTGTTATAACTTAGCAGATTTATATTATTTATTATTGCTGTTGCTGCGATTAAACTATCAGGGATATCCAAAGAGTGGCTTTTTGCATAATCAAAAACTAACTTTTTAGATAAATCTGATATTTCCTCATTTATATTTATTATATTAAAGAGTTCTACAAATTTTTTTAGTTTATTTAGTTCTGTTTTATTGAAAGCACCATAATAAAGCTCCATAGCACTTATTACACTTATATAATGAGTATTAAACTTTTGTACAAGTTCGATTGTTTCTTCATTGTTTTTTAATATTTCTATTAGAATATTTGTATCTAATATTACTTCCAAGCTTTTTCTCTTATATCTTTTAAAGTTATATCTCTATCTTGCCACAAACCTGCAAAATCTTTAAATTTATCTTTCTTTTCTGAGTTGTTTTTTTTAATATTTTGCTGAGATTTAATCTCTATATAATCAAGAGTTGCTAAAAAATTTAAAAAACTATCTTTTTTACTTTCATTTTTTATATTTAATGTAACTAGCATTTTTACTCCTTAAAATTGAATTAGTATATCTATTTTGAGATTAATTTAAAATATATTATTTTTTCATTTCTATAAATAAAATATGGCTTTTTGAAATAGGATTTATTACTATTTTATCTTCATTTGTAATCTCCATAGCATCGCCAAAATCCAATGCGACTCCATTTACAGTTGAACTTCCTTCAATTTGTACAAAATAGATTTGTCTATTCTCTTTAATCTCATATTCAAGTGGTTTATCAAATTCGCTTACATAAATATTTACATCTTGATATATCTTTATATCACAATTTCCATCTTGACTTGAAACTATATTTAAAAGTTTATTATCTCTTTGCTCTTTTGTATATCTTTTTGAACCATAAAGTCGTGGAAGTCCTTTTTGTGGTGGGAAAACCCAAATTTGAAGCAATCTTAAAATCTTATCACTCTCATTTTTTTCACTATGATATATTCCATCTCCAGCGCTTAAGTATTGAACTTCACCTCTTTTTAAAGTTTCACTATTTCCCATAGAGTCTTTATGAGTAATTTCACCATCAACAATATATGAGATAATCTCCATATTTTCATGAGGATGCATCTCAAATCCAGTTTTTGCTTCAACTAAATCATCATTTAAAACTCTTAAAACTCCAAAATGTACATTTTTTGGATTTCTATACTCTGCAAAACTAAAGTGAAATCTACTTTGTAACCAACCTAAATTTGATTTTCCCATATTCTCTTTTGGTAATTTTTTTATCATTTTTATACCTCTTTTTTATCAAAAATAAAACTTTCCATAGAGATATTTGAATATAATATCTCACTATTAAATGACTCACCTTTTTTATTAAAAGCACTTCCAAAAGCTAAAAGCAAAGGGATAAAATGTTCTGTTGTTGGGTGATTTTTATAAAAATTCTTATCTTTACTTATATTTTCTAGCTCTTCAACATTTGCATTTTCTATAATATTTTTAATAGTATCATTAAACTCTTTTGCATAAGTTTTAGTATTTCCATATCCCATCTCACTTAAATTGTGAGTAACTCCACCACTAAAAATAAGTAAAGCTTCATTTTTAAATATTTTTAGTTTTTCACCTAAGTTTAACAGTTCAGTAATTGTATAAGATATTGGAATACTAAGTTGAATTACTGGAATTTCAAGTTTTTCATATATTAAAGATAAAACACTCCAAACTCCGTGGTCATAACTAGTTCGGTTTTCATCAATAGAAATATCAATATTTTGTTCTTTTAATTTCTCTATTAGATTATTTGTTAAATTTATATCACTTTTTATATTGTATTTAAACTCATACAACTCTTTTTCAAAACCATAAAAATCATACATTAAACTATTTGCAATAGGATTTATAACTTTTAAATTTTTTGTTACATAGTGTGCTGATACTATAATAATATATTTTGGAGTATCCAAAATCTTTTTAAGATTTTGAATACTTTTTTTTGATTTTAAATCACTAAAAATAATATTAGGTGCTCCATGAGAGATAAATAAAGATGGATTCATAATATTATTTGACTAAAATTAATTAGTCAAATTTCCTTCAATATCAATATTTAATTTTACTTCATCACTAACAGCAACTCCACCTGTTTCTAAAATTTTATTCCAAGTTACACCAAATTCACTTCTATTTATTTTTCCAGTTAGTGAAAAACCTGATTTTTTACCTAGTGAACCACCATTTTCAAGATTTAATTTAATATTTTTTGTAATACCTTTTATAGTTAAATCACCATAAACTACATCTTTTTCTACTTTTGTAGATTTAAAACTTATTTTTGGGAATTTTGCAACATCTAGAATATCATCAGCTTTTAGATGAGCATCTCTTTTTTCATCAGCTGTATCAATAGAAGCAACATTTAATTCACCTTGAACACTTAATAAAGTATTTGCTTTTTCATCATATTCATAAGTCCCAGATATATCTTTTATTTTTCCAACAACATTTGAAACCATCATATGTTTTACTGAAAAACCAGCAGTTGAATGTGATGTATCTACACTATAAGTTCCAGCAAATAACGAGCTTGCTGTAAATATACTTAATAATCCTAAAGTAATCTTTTTCATTTTTAATCCTTTTTTTCTTTGTAAATTTTATTTAATAAATCATATAAAGTTTTTAATTCATAATCATCTAAAACATCTAAAAACTCACTTAGATTTTTTGCATGATTTGGAAAAATCTCTTGCATTATCAAACTTCCTTTTGAAGTTATTGATAAAATTGAAGATCTATTGTCATTTGGGTCTTTTTTTGACTCAATTAGTCCATCTCTATGTAAATTTTTAACAACAACAGTTGTATTTCCAGGAGTTCCCATGATAAGTTTTGTAATTGAACTTATATTTAAATCACCTTTGTGGTATAGAACTTCTAAAACTTTAAATTGATTAAATGTAAGGTTGTGCTTTGACAAAAAAAGTTCAGTCTTGTTATTTAAAATGTGAGCAACTCTTAAGAGCCTCATAACTGTTTTCATTGATTTATCAGTTTTTTCACCATAAGATTTTAAACTTTTTTCTTTCATAAAGACTCCTTAGGTGAAAGTATATTACTAATTAGTATTAAAAGTCAATACTATTTTTTTGTTTTCTCTTTTGCATGTTGAAAAATTAAATCATTTTGTAAAGTTGCTTCGATATCTATGCTAACTTTAATATCATTTGATACAGCACTACTTCCAAAATTTTCTAAAACATCCCAAAAGAGATCAAAAGAACTTCTTTTTAAAGTTGTACTCATTGTCACATAAAGTTTATCAAGAAAGATGCCACTATTTTCAATATCAAATTCGACACTTCTTTTTACACCATTTATTGTTATATCACCAAAAACTTTATCATCACTTATTTTTTCAGCAATAAATTCAATTTCTGGGTATTTTTTGCTATTTAAGATTTTTTCACTTATTATTAAAGATGTTAATTCACCATTTTGTGTTGATACTGAGTCTGTATCCACAGAACCTTTTATTGATTTTATTATGTTTTCTTTTTCATCAAAAATTATCAATCCACTAATATCTTGAAAGCTTCCATCAACTATATTTGTTTTTTGGTATGTTAGTTGAAAATTTGCTTTTGAGTTTTTACTATTTACGACAAACTCTTTTGCATAAAGAAAAGGAGTTAATAATAGTATTGATAATAAGATTTTTGTTGCTTTCATTTTTTACCTTATAAAATTAATCGTGCAATTATATCTAATAAAACATATTTTAACCATTTAATAATCTTTTTTTAGCTAAAATATTCCGTTTTACTGAAATATGAAATATTTATAATAAGGATAATTAATATGTTATTAACACCAGGACCAACTCCTGTACCAGAATTTGCAAGAAAAGCTATGAGCGATATTACAATACATCATAGAACAAAAGAGTTTGAAGCAATTTTTGAGAGAACTAGAAATCTTTTAATAGAAATTTATAATATGCCAGAAGTTTTAATGCTAGCTTCAAGTGGAACAGGAGCTATGGAGGCTTGTGTAACTAATTTTACTAGAAAAAAAGCACTTACAGTTAATTCTGGAAAATTTGGAGAGAGATTTGGAAAAATCTGTAAAGCGTTTAATATAGATTATACTGAAATAAAAAATGAGTGGAATACTGCTGTTAGCGTTGAAGATGTTATAAATGAAATCAAAAATGATTCAAATATCGATGCTATATTTATTCAAATATGTGAAAGTGCTGGAGGATTAAGACATCCTGTTGAAGAAATAGCAAAAGAGGTTAAAAAAATTAATCCAGAAATAATAGTTGTAGCGGATGGAATTACAGCTTTAGGTGTTGAAAAAATAGATGTTACAAATATTGATGCACTTATTACTGGAAGTCAAAAAGCATTTATGCTTCCTCCAGGTCTTGCAATGATTGGATTATCACAAAAAGCAGTTGAAAAAATAGAAGAAAAATCAGCTGGATATTATTTCAATCTTGCAACTGAGTTAAAAAATCAAAGAAAAAATACAACGGCTTGGACAGCAGCAACTACATTAATTATGGGATTAGAAGCTATTTTAGTTGAATTAAAAAAAGTAGGATTTGATAATTTATATAGTAAAACAGCTTTAAGAGCAAAAGCAACTCAAGAAGCATTAAAAGCAATAGGATTCGAAATATATCCAAAAACTCCAGCAAATGCTATGACAACGGTTTATACAGAACAATCAAATGAGATTAGAAAGCTTTTAAAAACAAAATACAGTGTTGATATTGCGGGTGGACAAGATCATTTAGCTGGGAAAATTTTTAGAATTAATCATATGGGATTAGTAGAAGATTTTGAAGCTTCTTGGGCTGTAAATGCTATTGAACTAGTTATGGATGATTTAAATATTAGAAAATTTGATGGAACTGCAAATAGAGTATTTGCCCAAAATATGTTTAAAGGGATATAGTTTTAATGATATTTGAACACGAAATTCCAAAAGGTAGCAGACTTTATTTTGGTAAAACAGCAAAAGCAAAAAGAGTTTTAGAAAATAGTGTTTGTGAAATTTTGGAGAAAAATGGATTTGAAGAGATTCTAACTCCAAATTTTTCATATTCTCAACATCAATCTATTGAAGATAATAAAAAATTAATAAAGTTTTCTGATGAAGAAAATGAGCAAGTTTCATTAAGAGCAGATTCAACGTTAGATGTTGTAAGAATTATTACAAAAAGATTGGGAAGAGCTACAAATCATAGAAAATGGTTCTATATCCAACCAATTTTTTCTTATCCATCAAAAGAGGATTATCAAATTGGTTGTGAATGGATAGAACACAATAATATATCTGATATTATGAATTTAACAGCAGATATATTAAGAGCTATAAAAATAGAACCGATTTTACAAATATCAAATATAAATATACCAAAATTAATAAGTACAGAGTTAAATATTAGTATTGATATACTTAAAAATGGTGATATATCTGAACTTTTAAAGTTAGACTGTGATTGGTTAAATAATCTTTTAAGAGTGAAAGATATAAAAAGCTTAGAAAATATTATAGAAAAAGTGCCAAATATTTTAAAAAAAGAGCTTGAAATTCTTTTGGAAAAGTCAAAAGAGGTAAAATACTCAAATATAATTATTGCTCCTATGTATTATGGAAGTTTAAAATATTATAACGGGGTTTATTATAGAGTAATAGATAAAAATTTAGTTTTATGTAGAGGTGGAATGTACGAGACTGATGGAATCAGCTCTCTAGGTTTTGCATTATATACAGATAATTTATTAAAAATGTTAGAGGGATAAAATGAAAGCAGATGTAATAGTTGGAATTCAATGGGGAGATGAAGGAAAGGGTAAGATAGTAGATATGCTTGCTCAAAAGTATGATATGGTTTGTAGAAGTCAAGGTGGACACAATGCTGGTCATACAATTTGGGTTGATGGTGTAAAATATGTACTTCAGTTAATTCCTTCAGGAATTTTAAATCCAAAAGCTATAAATATTATAGGAAATGGAGTTGTTGTATCTCCTTCAAATATATTAAAAGAGATGAGCCAATTTGGAAGTTTAGTTGGAAGATTATATATATCAGATAAGGCTCATTTAAATCTATCATTCCATGCTTTAATTGATCAAGCAAAAGAGAGATTAAAAGGTGAAAAAGCTATTGGTACAACAGGAAAAGGAATAGGACCAACATACTCAGAAAAAGTAAGCCGTAATGGTTTTAGAGCAGGAGATTTATTAAATCCTTCAAAATTATGTGATGATATATTAGAATATTTTGTACAAAATAGAGCAATTTTTGATGTTTTAGATATTAAAACTCCTACAAAAACTGAACTTTTAAATGAGCTTGAGGATTATAGCTCTAAATTAGCACCATATATTACAAATACTACAAATATGGTTTGGAAAGCTCTTGAAGAGAATAAAAGAGTTTTACTTGAAGGTGCTCAAGGAACTCTTCTTGATATTGACCATGGTACATATCCTTATGTTACTTCTTCAAGTACAGTTAGTGGTGGAGCATGTACTGGTTTGGGATTAAATCCAAAAGATATTGGCGATATAACTGGAATAGTAAAAGCTTACTGTACAAGAGTTGGAAATGGACCATTTCCAACAGAAGATTTCACTCATTATGGAAAAACTATGGGTGAAGTTGGAAAAGAGTTTGGTGCAGTAACTGGAAGAAAAAGAAGATGTGGTTGGTTTGATGCTGTTGCAGTTAGATATGCAAGTAGATTAAATGGGTGTGATAAATTAGCACTTATGAAGCTAGATGTACTAGATGGATTTGATAAAATTAAAGTTTGTGTTGCATATAACTATAATGGAGAGAGAATTGATTATATGCCATCAAATATGGATAATGTAGAAGCTATTTATGAAGAAATAGATGGTTGGGATAGTGTTGTTGGAATTAGAAAATATGAAGATTTACCAATAAATGCAAAAAAATATATAGAAAAAATTGAAGAGATAACAAATGTAAAGGTTGGAATAATTTCAACTTCACCAGAACGAGATGATACAATTTTAAGGGGATAAAATGAGATTAAAGCTACACCAAACTACATACCTTTCAAGAAGAATTACAAGAGATTTAATAACTTGTGATTTTATAGAGGCAAGAAAAGATAAAGCCAGTATAGAAGAGCAAGTTGAAAGAATTTTAGATGAAGATATTCTAAAAGAGCAATCTTTAGATGAGAAAGTAGAAGAGATTTTAGATTCTCAAACAGAAGAGATAGAGTATCTAAATGCTGATAGAAGACAACTTTTCTGGATGACAAAAAAAAGACTTGCAAATGATTTTGGAGTTATCTTAAACAATGAAGATAGATTTTCTGATATTGCTCACAAAATATTAGATTATCTATGGGAGGAGGATTATATACATTTTACTTGTTCAGATAACCAAATAAAAAATGTGATATTTGGTTCTTTGGATGATTTCATTAAAGGGTTTGAAAAAGCAGATGGTGAAGTATTAGCTAAACTTAAAAACTATAAAAGAAAGCTAATTCCAGGTACAGAGGACTATGATTTGGTTTATCATAGACTTTATGAAGAAGAGTTAATAAAAAGAGGATTAATTTGATGCAAAAAGTATATATTTATTTAGAAAACGGAATATTTTTAGAGGCAAACTCTTTTGGTGCAGATACAACTGCTGTTGGAAAACTGGTTTATAATAACTCAACATTTGGACAACAAGAGATTATTACGGACCCTTCAAATAATGGTTTATTTATCAATTTTACAGCTGTAGAGATAGGAAATACGGGTGCAAATAGAGTTGATATGGAAAGTTCAAAAGCTCATGCAAAAGGTATAATTGTGAGAAATTATCATGATGCTTACTCAAATTATAGAGCAGAAATGAGTCTAAAAGATTTTTTAGTAGAACAAAATGTTATTGGAATTTGTGATATTGATACAAGATTCTTGACAAAAATTGTAAGAGAAGAGGGAAGTATGATGATGATTGCATCTACACAAATCTCTTCTAAAGATGAACTAGCAAAAAAATTAAATGAAGCAAAAAAATATGATGAAATCAATTTTGTAAAAGATATTTCAACTAAAGAGGCTTATATTCATAAATCAGGTGTTTGGAATCATGAAACAGGAGAGTATAATAAAGCTCAAATGAGTGATAAAAGAGTTCAAGTAATTGATTATGGAGTTAAAAAATCATTTTTAAATGAGCTTGTTGAGTTAGGATTTGAAGTTGAAGTAGTTCCTGCTTCTACAAAAGCAGATGATATAATTAATAATTTTAAAGCAGGTAAAATAGGTGGAGTAGTTCTAAGTAGTGGAGCTGGAAATCCAAATATTTTAACTGATGAAATAGCTGAAATAAAAAGATTAATAGACGCAAATATTCCAATTCTTGCAGTTGGTCTAGGACACTATTTACTAGCACTTGCAAGTGGTGTAAAAGTAGATAAGATTAAGTCTATAAAGTATGGAAGCCATCCTATTAGAGGTGAAAAAACAGTAGAAATTTGTGGTATTAATGGTGATTTTAAAATAAGTGAAGATATTAAAAACATTGCAGATGTAACTCATATTAAAGTTTTTAATGACAGTGCTGTAGCTTTAAAATATAAAAATAAAAATGAATTAAGTAGTGAATTCTCTCCAGTTTCAAACTCTAGTATTTGCCAAGAGTTTTCGCAAATGGTAAAATAGAGTTAAAAATATCTGAGGCTTTGCCTCAGTAATAAAAATAATTTAATTTTTTAATACTCTATTCTAAAATCCTTTATCTCATAAAAATCAATCATAGCATTCATAAGAGCTATTTTTGAAGCTTTTTTTAACATATCCAGAGTTATATCTTTTACAAATATCTCTTTTTTTTCTATTAGCCTTGCTCTTGAAGTTCCTTCTAACAAACAATTTTTTGAAGTAATCCAAACTCCATCATAAAATATAGCTATATTTGCAATTGTTGTATCCGTAACTACTCCATTTTTAAGAATAATTATCTCATCACAACTATCTTTTTTTAAAAATAAGTTGTCAAGTTTATCTCTATTTAGGTATTTTTTTGAGTAATCTAAACTGTTATCAACTACTATTTTAAAGCTTTTTATATCTCGTATTTTATATGGAAAATAATCTACACTTAAAATTTCATCTTTGTTGTAAACTATCTTACATCTTAGTAGCTCATTTGTTGGTGGATTTATATACTCTTGTAAATCAAAATTCTTTCCGATAGTTTTTGCAACTCTTTTTTGATGATACTCTAAATTAAAAATCTCAAAATCTTCACATTTTATTGTTTCAAAAAACATATATTTCCTTTAAAATGGTAGATAAACTTTATTTAAAAGTTCTTCATACTCTTCTTTTGCAATACTATCACTTGTAATCCCACCGCCACTTTTATAAAAAAGCTCATTATTTATATTTTCGATAAATCTAATTAGCACAAAACTTTGAAGATTTATACCATCAAAAATACCAAAAATTCCACTATAAAATCCTCTATCATAGTTTTCAATATTTTTTAGAATTTCTATTGTAGATTTTTTTGGAGTACCTGTGATACTTCCAGCAGGAAGAATATTTGATAAAATATCTCCTATTTTTTCTTGCCAATTATTTTGTAAATCTCCAGAAATAATTGAGCTTGTTTGAAAAAGTTCTCTATCTTTTGTAACTATTTTGCTAAATGTTCTAAACTCTTCAACTTTTATATTTTTTGCAACTTTTCCTAAATCATTTCTTAGCAAATCAACAACCATAGTGTGTTCTGCTAACTCTTTTTTATTATTTAGTAAAATATTTTTTGCATCAGTTAAATTTGAATCAATAGTTCCTTTCATAGGATATGTATAGATTTTATTATCTTTTATATCTATAAATTTTTCTGGGCTAAAGCAGACAAAATCTAAATCATCCAACTTTACTCTTAATTTTAATAAAGAGCTTGATGCTTCATAAATATTATCTAAAGTTAGGTTTGTATCTATTTTTGTTTGCGCAGTTAAATTTAGTAAATAGCTATTTCCATTTTTTATCTCATCTTGAATTAAATCAAACTTTTTTTTGTACTCATCAAAACTAATTGGATATTTTTTTAAACTGTAATCTTTTATATTTTTTTTATTTTTACTATCTATTTCAAATTTTATATTTTGTGAGAGATTTTGAAGTTTTTCTATATAGATTTTTTCTAAATCATAAGAGATTAAAAATAAAAAAGGCTCTTTTAAAGAGCCAAATTTATTTAGAATATCTTGAAAGTTAGTAACTATTTATCTATCCTCTAGGATTAATTTTTTTAATATAGCAGCTCTAATAGCAACTCCATTTGTAACTTGTTCTAAAACTTTACATCTTGGATGTTTTAAAACTTCATCAGTAATATCAATATTTCTATTAACTGGACCTGGATGAAGAAGTAAAAACTCTTTTCTATTCATCAATTCACTTGTAATACAAAAATCCTTTGCATACTCTTGAAGTGATTCAAAATATGTGATATTGTGACGTTCAAGTTGACTTCTTAAACTCATAACAATATCCATATCATCAATAACTTCTTGAATTGTATCAAACTGTTTAAACTCATCACCTTCATATTTAAAACAATCAGGAGCTACTAAATTTACATCTATTCCAAATCTAGGAAGTAATCTTCTATTACTTCCAGCAACCCTTGAATTTCTAACATCTCCAACAATTGCTATTTTTTTACCTTCAGTTTTTCCACCAAAATATTCATTAATTGTAAAAAGGTCTAAAAAAGCTTGAGTTGGATGTGAGTGTCTTCCATCACCTGCATTTATTATAGGGCAATCAACATAACCTATCAAACTCTCTGGAAGACCGTGAACACTATGTCTAATAATTATAGCATCAGGGTTCATAGCATTTATATTTGAAACAGTATCGTACATTGTTTCACCTTTTTTTTGAGAAGAGGTACCAACATCAAGATTTACAACTTCAGCTCCTAATCTTTTTGCAGCTATTTCAAAAGAGCTTCTTGTTCTTGTTGAGTTTTCAAAAAATAGTGTAACAATGATTTTACCCTCTAAGAGTTTGCTAAATTTATTATTCTTAAACTCTCTAGCATCATCAAAAATTTTGAGTATCTCTTCTTTTGTAAAGTCCGAAGTACGAATTAGGTGTCTCATTTTTTTCCTTTGATTTTAGTTTCGAATTCTAGCAAAAAGCACTTTAAAAATAAACTTCTTGTATAATCTAAGAATTTTTAAGATAACAAGGAAAATTTTATGAAGCTTCAACTCTTTATAGTATTAATTTTTTCATTTTTATTTTTTGGATGTTCGAGTAAACCGCTTGACCCAGTAAGTTTTGATAGAGTTAACAAAGATATATCTTTTACAAAAGATATAAAACCAATTTTAGATAATAGATGTGTATCTTGTCACTCTTGTTATAACTCTCCATGTCAGCTAAATTTAGGTTCTTTTTCAGGTCTTGATAGGGGTGCTTCAAAAGATTTAGTTTATGATACAAGAATAAAATCTGTAAATCCAACTAGGCTATTTGTTGATGCTTTAAATACTAAAGATTGGAGAGATAAAGGTTTTTTTTCTATGACTGATAAGATGGAAGATACAAATTCTTCTATTATGATGCAGTATCTTTTTGAAAAAGATAGAAATCCTAAATTAGAAGGTAAATATTCTCCTGAAACAGATAAGTTATCTTGTGTAAAAAACAAAGAAGAGCTAGAAGATTATCTTGAAGTAAATCCACACAAAGCAATGCCTTATGGTTTTCCAGGCTTATCAAAAAATGAATACAATACTATTATGACTTGGCTTGATAATGGAGCGATAGATGACACTCCAAAAGATACTATAAATGACTTTGAAAAAGCCCAAATAAAAAAATATGAAGATTTTTTTAATGATAAAAGTATAAAAAATCAAGTAACAGCAAGATATATTTATGAGCATCTCTTTTTGGCTCATATATCTTTTGATGATAATAGTAAAAACTTTTTCCAAATAATCCGATCTAGTACTCCATCTGGAATTGAAGCAAAAATAATTCCTACAAGATTTCCTTATGATGAAATTAAGGAGAAGTTTTATTATAGATTACAAAAAGTTGAAGGCACAATTGTTCATAAAACTCATATGGTTGTTAAGTTTAACGATGAAAAATTAAGATTTTATAAGGATACTTTTATAAAACCAAATTGGGAGGAAGGACCTTATTTAATATCTTATAATGAACATTCTGCTCCAAATGCATTAGCAGTATTTGAACAAATTCCAGCAAAAAGTAGATATGAGTTTTTACTAAATGATATATATTTTTTTATAAATTCATTTATAAAAGGTCCTGTTTGCAAAGGACAAGTTGCATTAAATGTAATACAAGACCACTTTTGGGTAATGTTTATGGATCCAAAATATGATGTTAGTGTAATAGATAAAAACTTTTTGAAAGATAATTTTGAATATCTTAAAATTCCAAATCAACTAGGAGAAGATCCAGGATTATTTGAAACTTTTAAAAATCTCGGACATGAAAAAGAGACAAAAAAATATCAAGAAGATAGAGCAAAAATTTATAAAAAATATTATCCAGATGGAATGAAGTTAGAGCATATTAGAAAAAGTAATAATCCAAATCACAATGACTCAGTATTGACTGTTTATAGACATTTTGATACAGCCTCTCTTCAATATGGAGCAGTAGGAAGCGTTCCAAAAACTCTTTGGGTTATAGATTTTCCTCTTTTAGAAAGGTTATATTACTCTTTAGTTGCTGGTTTTGATGTATTTGGTAATACTGCGCATCAGTTGTTAGTAAGAACACATATGGATAGATTAAGAGTTGAAGGTGAAAATAACTTTTTGGAGTTTTTACCACAAAAAAGTAGAATGGATTATTTTAACTCTTGGTATGTTGGTTGGTTAGCAAAATATCTTACAGTTTATTCTCCATCAAAAAATGAAACAGGAATAAAATACTATTCAAACGATTATAAATATGAATTTTCAAATATGGTACTTGATTATACAAAAACAAAAAGAGATAAAATTAATTTTCTAGAAAAAGCATATAAACCAACTCCTTTAAGAGATAGTTATAATACAAAAGAGGAGATTGAAGAGAGTTTTAAATCACTAGCAGCACCTGGTAGCACAAAAATAACAAAGCATTTTACCGATAGAGATGCAAATGCTATTTTAATAAGAATTATTATGGATAATGGTGAAAATCTTATCTATTCAATGGTTGTAAATAGATGGCATGATAATGTAGCTTTGATGTTTAATGAAGAGTCAAGACTTGACCCGACAAAAGATGATATAGATTTTGTTGAAGGATTTGTAAGCTCTTATCCAAGCCTTTTTATTGTTTTAAAACAAAATGAAATATTAGATTTTTTTAATACTATAAAAAATTATGAAAATAAAATAAAATTAAAAGAGCATATTAGAGATTACACAATAAATAGAGCAAATCCAAATTTCTGGGAACACTTTGATTGGTTTGATAATGAGTTTAAAAAATCAAATCCTTTGGAGTATGGATTGTTTGATTTAAATAGATATTATTCAGCAACTATAAATGGTGATAACTAGTAAGATTTAAAGATTTATAGTTATAATTCATAAAAAATTATTGATTGATCAGGAAAAGTAATGAAAGATATAGAAAAATTAGATAAAGATTATGTACTTCATACATATGCAAGAAATTATGTAAACTTCAAAAAAGGTGTAAATGCAACACTTTATGATGATGAAAACAAAGATTATATAGATTTTACTTCAGGTATTGGAGTTACAAGTGTAGGACATGGAAATGCTAGAGTTGCAAAAAGAATTTTTGAACAAGTTTCAAATCTTACGCATACTTCGAATTTGTATGCAATAGAACCTCAAGCACTTTTGGCTAAAAAAATAAAAGAGCTTAGTGGATACGATGTAAGAACTTTTTTTTCAAATAGTGGAGCTGAAGCAAATGAAGGAGCTATAAAAATAGCAAGAACTTATGGAGAGTTAAATTTTGAGAAAAAAAGATACAAAATTATAACTTTGGAAAACTCTTTTCATGGAAGAACAATCACAACTGTAAAAGCTACAGGTCAAAGCTCTTTTCATCAAAGTAAGTTTGCTCCATACCCAGATGGATTTTCATTTAATGCGATAGATGATGTTTATAATGCAATCGATGATGAAACAGTTGCTGTTATGATAGAGCTTGTGCAAGGTGAGGGTGGAGTTTTTCCATTTGATAAAGAAAAAATTAAAGAGTTGGCAAAATTCCTAAAAGAAAATGATATTTTATTAATAATTGATGAAGTTCAAACAGGAGTATTTAGAACTGGAGAGTTTTTAGCTTCAAATTTATATGATATAGAGCCAGATATTATAACTTTGGCAAAAGGTATAGGAGGCGGTGTTCCTATGGGAGCTGTTATGACTAAACATAAAGATATTTGGACAGCTGGTGACCATGGAAGTACTTTTGGTGGTAACTATTTGGTAACCGCAGCTGCTTTAGAAGTTTTGGATATTTTAGAAAATTTAAAAGATAGCGGAACTTTGGATGAAACTATTATATATTTTACAAAAAAATTAAATGATATTTTTGAAGCAAATAGAGATATTTTTATAACTCATGTTGGATTAGGTCTTATGAGAGGATTAAGAGTAAAAGATGCTGATACTTTAGCAAGTTTAATAAAAACTGCTTTTGAATTTGGAGTTATGGTTCTTAAATCAGGAAATAATACTTTAAGATTTTTACCAGCACTAACAATCTCTAAAAGTGAAATAGATGAAGGATTTATAAGACTTCAAAAAGCTATAACTAAGATAAAATCATAAAAAAGTGGATTACTCCACTTTTTGTTTTCTGCTCTCTTTTATTTGCATAACTATAATTATAACAACCGCTAAATCTATCATAACATCAGCAAAATTAAATATTGCAAACTCAAACATATAGTGCCAAGCAAAATAATCTACAACCGCACCATAAGTAAATCTATCTAAAATATTTGATAAACCACCAGCGTATAAAAGTGCAATAGGAATATAGTATTTATAAAAAACATCTCTATTTTTAATAAGATAAATAGTTCCTAAAACTACTATAGAAAGTTGTATATATTTTAAATATCCAGCCAAAAATTCTAGCATAGAAAATGCTACGCCATAATTATATGCAAGCTCTAGATTCATAAAGCTTCCAGTAGCTCCCCATCCTAAAGAGGCAAAACCAAATTTTACAACTTGATCTATAATAAAAATAGTTGCAAAAATAAACAATGCAATTTTTAACTCTTTTTTCAAATTATTTCCTATCTTTATAGTGTTTTTTTGAAAAAATCTACTAAAGTTTTCATAGATGATTCAACATCTTTTTTATTTTTACCTTCAAGTAAAAGTCTAATTTTATTTTCAGTTCCTGAATATCTTATCAAATCTCTTATACCTTTTTCTCTAATTGGTTTTAAAATCTCATCTAAACCTTTTATATCTTTTAATGGTATTTTTTCACTAACTTTTAAATTTTCTAATATTTGAGGATATAAACTAAATGGATTTAAAGCAACACTTGCTTTTTTCTTTGATTTTATTATCAAAGCTAAGACTTGAAGTGCTGAAGCTAAACCATCTCCTGTTTTTGCAGCATCTGAAAATATGATATGTCCACTTTGCTCACCACCAAAATTAACACCATTTTTTTTCATAACTTCAAGTACATATTTATCACCAACATCACTTCTTAAAAGTTTGATTTTATGTTTTTCTAAATAATCTTCTAATGCTTTATTTGACATAACTGTAGCAACACAAGCATCTCCTTCTAAAAGGTTTTCCTCTTTTAGATATACACTTAAAGCTCCTAAAAGATTGTCACCATCAACAATATCTCCATTTTCATCAATAACAACCAATCTATCAGCATCTCCATCAAGTGCAAGACCAATATCTGCTCTATATTCACGAACTAAATTTGAAACATTTTCAGGATGCATAGCTCCACAATTATCGTTAATATTAAAACCATTTGGTTTATTATTTATTGTAATTACATCAGCGCCTAACTCTTCCAAAATTGTAGGAGCAACTTTATAAGCAGCACCATTTGCACAATCAAGGACAATTCTTAATCCTTTTAGAGTTAAATCTTTTGGGAAAGAAGATTTTATAACTACAATGTATCTTCCAATAACATCATCGATTCTTTTTGAAGAACCAATCTCTTTTTCAACAGCTTGATTTTGTTGTAGTAAATCATCATCATTAAAAATTTTCTCAATCTCTTTTTCACTTTCAACACTAAGCTTGTTACCATGATTATCGAAAAATTTTATTCCATTATCTTCAAACGGATTATGAGAAGCGCTAATCATAATTCCAGCATCACATCTCATGCTTTCTGTAAGGTATGCAATAGCAGGTGTTGGCATAGGTCCTATTTGAATTACATTGTAACCAACAGAAGTTAATCCACTAACAAGTGCATTTTCAATCATATACCCACTTCTTCTTGTATCTTTACCTACAAGAATTTTATTTGTTGTTGAGTGCTTCCTAAAATAAATTCCAGCTGCTTGCGCTAATTTTATAACTGTAATAACATCTAAAAACTCTCCAGCCTTTCCTCTAACTCCGTCTGTTCCAAATAGTTTCATTAAATCTTCCTAAAATTAAACTCTATTTAAGTTATTTTGGATAGTATTCTATCCTTTAAAAATTTATAAAGAGGTTAAATAAAATGGCAAATCATAAATCTTCTGAGAAGAGAGCTAGACAAACATTAGTAAAAACTATAAGAAATAGATTTTACAAAACAAGAATTAAAAACATCACTAAAGATGTTATTGCAGCAGTAGAAAGTGCTGATAAAGAAAAAGCAGTAGTTGCTATGAAAGTTGCAAATAAATACTTCCACCACTGCGTTTCAAAAGGTATTTTAGCAAAAGGTACAGCTTCTAGAAAAGTAAGCAGACTTCAACTAAAAGTTAATGCTATATAATTTATGCTAAAAGACAAACTCCAACCTTTTATTACTAGATCAGAGGAGATTACAAATTTATTGATGTCTCCTGACATAACTAGTGATATAAAAAGAATGACAACTCTGTCAAAAGAGCAATCAAGTATAGAACCAATTGTTAGAAAAGCAAAAGAGTACATAAAAGTTCTTGAAGATATTGAAGAGAACAGAAGTATGCTTGATGATTCTGAGCTGGGTGATTTAGCAAAAGAAGAGTTAAAAGAGCTTGAGCAGAAAAAACCTATTTTGGAAGATGAGATAAAACTTCTTATGATTCCAAAAGACCCAAATGATGATAGAAATATATATTTGGAGCTTAGGGCTGGAACAGGTGGAGATGAAGCTGCACTTTTTGTTGGAGATTTGTTTCGTGGTTATTTGCGATATGCAGAAAACAATAACTGGAAAGTTGAAATTATGAGTTCAAGTGATAGTGAAGCTGGTGGTTATAAAGAGATTGTAATACTCGTAAAAGGTGACCACGTTTATTCTAAGCTAAAATTTGAAGGTGGAACTCACAGAGTTCAAAGAGTTCCTGCAACAGAGTCTCAAGGAAGAGTTCACACATCTGCTATTACAGTTGCTGTTATGCCAGAGGTTGATGATGTTGAAGTTGAGATTAACGAAAGCGATTTAAAAATCGATGTAATGCGTGCAAGTGGAAATGGTGGACAATCTGTGAATACTACCGATTCTGCTGTAAGAATTACTCATATTCCATCTGGTATTGTTGTAACAAATCAAGATCAAAAATCTCAGCATAAAAATAAAGAGAGAGCTATGAAAGTTCTAAAAGCTAAACTTTTTGAAATTGAGATGGAAAAAAAGATGGAAGCTGAGGGTGCAAATAGAAAAGAGCAAGTAGGAACTGGAGATAGAAGTGGAAGAATTAGAACTTATAATTTCCCACAAAATCGTCTAAGTGACCACAGAATAAATCTAACTTTATATCGACTTGACTATATTCTTCAAGATGGTCTGTTTGATGAGGTAATTGATCCTCTTATTGCTGATCATCAATCAAGACTTATCGAAGCAAATGGGCTGTAAAAGCCCTTTTTGTTTTAATCTACAAATTATATTTTTCTAAATAACAAATTTTTCAATTAGTTGCCAAACTCCAGCTGTACAAATTCCAGCAAAAATTCCAGCAACAACATCATCGCCCATTACTCCTAATCCACCTTTTACTTCCCTATCAATTTTTCCAATAATAGATGGTTTCCAAATATCAAAGATTCTAAAAAATATAAAAGCAAGAGGAGCTAAAATGAAAACATTTTCACTATTTATTCCACAAATAGCTAAAGCTATCCACATACCAGCTAATTCATCTATTACAATTTCACTACTATCGTGAGTACCAATCTCTTTTTCATAAAGATCTATTTGTTTTATAGCTATTATAGTTATTAAAATAGATAGTAGAAACAGAGATGATGTGTGTAAAAACTCAAGTAAAATAACTCCTAAAATTAAAGATACAAAACTTCCAACAGTTCCAGGTGCTTTTGGACTTAATCCACTAAATCCAACAGTTAAGAAAAATTTTCTAAAATTCATAGTTACTTCTTTTTATCAATTTCAAGTTTTTTTCTCTTTTCCCAAAGAGATTTTCTAGATATTCCTAACCTTTTTGAAAGTTCTGTATCAGGGTATCTATTTTGATGATTTATCACTATTGTTTTTATATAATCGTTTATTGACATAATTTGACTATGATCTAAAGATTTATTTTTACTATTAAAAACTACTTTTTTGTGAGTAAATTCATCATCGCTTTCTAAAGAACAAATTACACATTTTTTATCTAAAATCTGTTTTATTAGTTGATCTTTTACATTTCTTTTTAAAGTATGATAATCAGTGAGGTAAATAATAGTTCTTTCAAATTGATTTGTTATCTGTTTTTGCCAATTTGCTGAAGATAAGGAGATAAATTTTATTGGTAAATCTACTTTTTTTGCGATTTCAAAAACAAGTTTATCAGCATAGCTTTGAAAATTTGTCTCTATTAATAAGGGGAACGAAAATGGAACTAATACATCTTTTATATCAATATCACTCATAGTAAATTCGAAATAATCTTTTAATACTTTAAGCTCTCTTCTTATAGCTCTACACTCTTTATAGTGATAAATCTTTCTAACTAATTCATCCATTAAAAATGGCTTCATAATATAATCTTTTGCTCCATCTTTAATAGGGTTTGTTACAGTTTCATCTGAAATATAAGATACTAAAAGAAGTATTATTGAATTTTGACCATATTTTTTAATAACACCTTTTACTATAGAGCTTGATATTGATGTTGAAAGAAGTACAATATCATACTCTTTTGTTAAATTTTCAAGATTTACATTTTCTACAAAATCACAGTTATGACCATCATCAAGAAGTCTTGAAACAACTTTCTGTGCTAGATAAACTTCATTTTCAATTATTAGTATATTCATTTTATTTAGTCCAATCGTAATATCTTAAATTTGTCATAGCTTGTACAACTACTCCTTCTTCTCTTCCAACAGCACCTAATTTTTCAGCTGTTGATGCTTTGATATTTATAAATTGCTTTGGAAGATTTAAAAGTTTTGATAAACTACTTTTTATCTCATTTTTATGAGGATTTATTTTTGGTTTTTGAGCAATTATTGTAATATCAATGTTTACAAGCTCATATCCAACATTATTTACAAAACTTATAATTTTTTTTAAAAGTATTTTTGAGTCGATTCCTTTAAATTTATCATCAGTATCTGGAAAAAACTCTCCAATATCACCAGCACCAATAGCACCTAAAAGGGCATCAATTAAAGAGTGGATTAAAACATCGCCATCACTGTGAGCTTTAAATCCATAATTATATGGCAATTTTACACCACCTAAAAACATCTCTTTTTTATCTTCAAAGCTATGAATATCATATCCAATTCCAACAAATTGTGTTTTAGCTGGAGCTTTTAGACATGGAATTTGTGAAATATCTTCAAAAAAAGTTAGTTTTTTACTAGCGATATCACCTTTTATATAAAATATATCTTCACCTATATTTTTTATAGCACTACTTTCATCTGTAAATTCAATATCTTTTGAAATTGCTTTTCTTAGAATGTCGCTATTTGATAATTGAGGAGTTTGAATAAGTTTTACATCTTCTCTATTAATAGTGTTTTTCTCAAATATAACAGTATCACTTACATCTAAAATTGGAACTATACAAGAGGCTTTGTTTTTATTTTGGATTAAATCAGAAATAATATTTTTGCTAATACAAGCACGTGCAACATCACTTATCATTACATAAGGTGTATCAACAAATTCTAAAGCATTTTTTATAGAATTTTGTCTTGTATCTCCACCTTCAACATAAATAAAATCATCACTAAAGTTTTTCATGTAGCTTAACTCATCTTTATGTGAAACGACAATAGTTTTTGAAAAATTAGAAAAAGAAGTTAATCTATTTGTAACATTTAACCACAGAGGTTCATTGTCAATCCTAATCCACTGTTTTTTACATAAATTATCAAATCTTGTAGAGTTTCCAGCACATAAAACAACTAAAGTAATATCTTTCAATTATCAACCTTTGAGTAAAAAAGTTACATATAGTAGCTAAATGTTACTTATAATACTTTTAAGAATTGCTCTTTATATTATCATTTATGTTACTTATTGTACTTAAAAATGTATCGCTATTTAACCCAAATAACTCAATTTCATTAATTGCTTTTTTTATATTTGATTCTAATAAAGGCTCTCTTAAATTTGAAACAAGAGTAACAATATCCAAAATAAGAGCTTTTAGTCTAAATTCATCTGGACAATTTTTTAAATCTTTTGAAAATAAAATTGGAAATATAATATTGTGACTTAAACCCCAATTTTTAAGTATAGTAGAGCTTATTCTTTGAGAATTAAATCCTATAAATTTCTCTTCAGCTTTACTCATATTTGAGTTTTTTATTTCATTTAAGAACTGTTCGGTTAGTTTATTTTCACTTATTGCTTGAGAGATAAAAGGTTTTGCCAGATCTTGTAAAAATGCTGGAATAAGAAGTTCATCTTTTAACTTTTTATCACTTTTTTTTAACCACATTTCAACAATTAGCATTGAAAGAGTATTTGAATATAAAAAATCATCAAAAGTGGCAGCATATGAAAATAGATTTGTTTTTATATTTCTACAAAAAGATAAAGATGTTGCTAATGCACAAACAAACTCTAAACTAGTAATTAAAATAAAATTATGTATATTTTTTGGTTTATTCAAAAAATCAAATATTTGAAAATCCATAATTTTTAAAATATCTAAATGAAGACTCTTATCCTTTTTTATAATCATAGCAAGTTGTTTAAAATTTCTATTTTTTGATTTTCTAAAACTATCTAAATCTATTATGATTTCTGGTAAAGTTGGTAAGTTTTGTATATATTTTGCAAAATTTTTTATCATTTTTCCTAAAAACCTAATATGAAATAAAAATGATTATATAAAATTGTAACTTATATTATATCTACTAAAGGATAATTGAGCTTTAAAAGAGAATTAATATGTTTTTAATCATTCTTTATGCTAGAATAGTTTTTTTATTGCGGGGGGACGCTTTGGCGTTGAGAAGGTAAAACCTGACCCTTTGAACCTGATGGTTAAGACCAGCGTAGGAAGTAAATTTAAAAATTAAATTTCATAGTTTAAAATGGATAAAATTTAATAAAAAGTACTTTCTTCGGAGAGTACTTTTTTTTTGCTCAAAATTTGTCTTAGCAATAAAGAAAATAATATTAATTTAGGAGCAAAAATGCAAAATATACAAAAATGGTTAGAAGAACATAAAAACGATAAAGTAAGAACTCAAATGTATTATGCAAAACAAGGCATTATTACTCCTCATATGGAGTATGTTGCAAAAGTTGAAAATCTTGATGCTGAATTTATAAGAAGTGAAATTGCACGTGGACGACTTATAATTCCTGCAAATGTAAATCATACAAATCAAATTCCTATGGCTATTGGAATTGCAAGTTCTTGTAAAATAAATGCAAATATTGGAAGTTCAGCACTAGCAAGTGATGTTAGCAAAGAGATTGAGAAAGTTGATGTTTGTTTAAAGTATGGTGCTGATACTATTATGGATTTAAGTACAGGTGGAGATTTGGATATGATTAGAAAGGCTGTTATAGCTCACTCTACAGTTCCAATTGGTACAGTTCCTATTTATCAAATTTTACATGATGTAAAAGATAAAATAGAGGATTTAAGTATTGAAAAAATGCTTGAAGTAATTGAAAGACAAGCACAACAAGGTGTTTCTTATTTCACAATTCATGCTGGATTTTTACTTGAGTTTATGCCTCATATTGCAAAAAGAAAGATGGGAATAGTTTCAAGAGGTGGAAGTTTGATGGCTGCATGGATGATGCACTATCATAAAGAGAATCCATTTAATACAGCTTTTGATAAAATATTAGATATTTGTAGAAAGTATGATGTATCTTTATCTTTGGGTGATAGTTTAAGACCAGGATGTTTAGCTGATGCATCTGATGAAGCACAACTAAGAGAGCTAAAAGTTCTTGGAGATTTGACTTTAAGAGCTTGGGAAAAAGATGTACAAGTTATGATTGAAGGACCTGGACATGTGCCTTTAAATCAAATTGAGCGAAATATGAAGATAGAAAAAGAGTATTGTCATGAAGCTCCTTTTTATATTTTAGGACCTCTTACAACTGATATTGCTGCTGGGTATGATCATATCTCAAGTGCAATTGGTGCTGCTGTTGGTGGTTGGCATGGAGCTAGTATGCTTTGTTATGTTACTCCAAAAGAGCATTTAGGATTACCAAATGCTGAAGATGTTAGAAATGGAATTATTGCATATAAAATTGCAGCTCATAGTGCCGATATAGCAAGAGGAAGAAAAGGTGCAAGAGATATTGATGATGAGATGAGTGATGCAAGATATGCATTTGATTGGAATAGACAGTTTGAACTTTGTTTAGACCCAGATAGAGCAAGAGAGTATCACGATGAAACTTTACCTCAAGATGTATTTAAAGAAGCAGAGTTTTGCTCAATGTGTGGACCAAAATTTTGTTCATACAAGATAACTCAAAAAATTGTAAAAGAACATGGTGAAGCAATAGATAATATGGTGGGGTAATTTAAGACAAAAATTATCCTAATTAAAATATAATAACTTCTCGATTTATGAGGAGGTTCTTTTTTTGTATGGGAACCTATGATATAAGGCTTCGTTCTCGAAGCCCTTTAGAATTTTGCTACTTTTAGGAATTTTTTATAAATTCCGTTAAAAAGTAGTTTATATTAGATGGTTCCTTTTTTATATGGGAACCTATAAAAAAGGATTAAAAATGAGTATAGAAGATATTAAAAAAGCTTTACAAAGTGTTAAATACCCAGGTTTTTCAAAATCAATTATTGATTTTGGATTTGTAAAAGATATTAAATTAGATGCAAACTCTTGCACAATACTATTAGATATTACTTCAACAGCAAAAGAGGTTGAAGATGAGTTAAGAAGAGAGATTCCAAAAGCTCTTCCAAATTTAAATGTTAATTTGGTTTTTAATAAACCAAAAGAGGAGCAACAAAAAAGCAATAGCGTAAGTGGTCAAAACATCGCACCACAAATAAAAGATATTGTAATGGTAAGCTCAGGAAAAGGTGGAGTTGGAAAATCAACTACAACTGTAAATCTTGCAATTGCAGCAGCTATGCAAGGTAAAAAAGTTGGTATTTTAGATGCTGATATTTATGGACCAAATATTCCAAGAATGATGGGAGTAAATGGAAAAGAGGTTGAAGTAATAGGAAATAAAGCAAAACCTTTAAATGCTTATGGCGTAGATATTATGTCTATGGGAATTTTAATGAAAGAGGGAGAGGCTGTTATTTGGAGAGGTGCTATGATTATGAAGGCAATCCAACAGCTTTTAAGAGATATTTTATGGGAAGAGTTAGATATTTTATTTATTGATATGCCTCCAGGAACAGGAGATGCACAATTAACTCTTGCTCAAAGTGTTCCTGTTAGTGCTGGAATAAATGTAACAACTCCTCAACATGTAGCTCTTGATGATAGTAGAAGATCTTTAGATATGTTCTCTAAGCTTCATATTCCAGTTGCTGGAATAGTTGAAAATATGAGTGGATTTATATGTCCATCATGTAACACAGAATCTGATATTTTTGGAACAGGAACATGTGATGAGTTAGCTAAACAGTACAATACTCAAGTTTTAGCTCATCTTCCAATTGAACCTGCTATTAGAGTTGGTGGGGATAGTGGAAAACCAATAGTTTATTTTGAACCTGAATCAATAAGTGCAAAAAGATATATGATGGCTGCAAGTAAACTTATATCTATGCTTGAAAATCAAGGTGAAGTTTCAAATGAGGCTATTCAGCCAATTATGCCAGCAGGGGTTAGTGCTTGTTCTCCTGAAGGACAAAAAATAAAAGCTGAACATGAAGCTAAAAAAAGTGGTGGTTGTGGCTCTGGATGTGGTTGTCACTAAAAAATAGTCTTTAAACCTAAAAATTTTGTATAAAAAAAGGAGAAGTTTTTATAACTTCTCCTTTTAATTTAAATAGAATTAAATTTCTATTTATCCACACTTGTAATACTCTTGGAATAATTCTTCTACTTTTTCTATTACTAACTCTTCATGCCAATTGTGTCTTTTAGCAAAAGTTTTGATTTCATAGCTTTTCTCCTCTTCTGTACAAAAAAAGTATAATTTTTTTACAAAAGGTTTTGGAACTGATATTGCAATTTTTTGAAAATAGTTCTCTTTGCAAGCTGGAGAGCAAAAAACTTTTGAAATTGGTATTTTCTTAGAGCAGTGTTGACAGCTATTTGTCATTTAAACTCCTTTTTTAGTTTTTGTTGCGAGCATTATAACAAGCAATTATTAAATGCAACTTAGTTGTATAAGAAATATTAATAATTTTTATCTGTTTCTTGAGTTTTTTTCTTCTATCCCCGAAATTTCAAATCTTCTTGCTAACTCTTGTTTTACTCTATCAGGATTTATATTAAGACTTGCAAGAGCTACTAAAACATGATATGTAATATCGGCTGCTTCGTATATTGCTTCATCTTCGTTTTTATCTTTTATTGCAAAACAAAACTCTCCAGCTTCTTCTACAATTTTTTTAAGCATAGAGTTTTGGCTACCATTTAAAAGTTTTGCAGTGTAAGATTTTGTAATATCTTCATTTTTTCGTTTTTGTATAGTGTGGTATAAATTATCTATTACGCTATATGTTTTTGATAAATCAACTTTTACATCTTCAACAACTTCACTATTTTCTAGATTTGTAAAAAAACAAGATTTTCTTCCTGTATGACAAGCAACTCCTTCTTGAACAACTTTAAATAATAGAGTGTCATTATCGCAATCAAGGAAAATATTTACTATTTTTTGAGTGTGATTTGAGCTTTCACCTTTTTTCCAAATTCTTTGCTTACTTCTACTAAAGTAGTGTGCATATCCAGTTTTTAGTGTAATTTCTAAAGCTTCTTTGTTTGTATATCCTAGCATTAAAACTTCATTTGAACTACTATCTTGAGTTATAACAGGTATTAAATCTCCCATTTTCGCCCAATCTATCTTTTCTATATTTTTCATCTAATTAATACCTTTAAATTTTGTTCCAACATCAATTTTTAACCTATCTATTGTCATAAGCTCTTTATCTATACCAATGTCAATTCCAAAGTCATATTTTTTGTTATCACCATCACTTTGATTGTCACCATACTTTTTGATTTTGTCATATTTTTGGTTTTGATTATATTTTATTGGAGGTTTTATTTTAAGAACAGATTCTATTGAATCAGCAAAAAGGTGGTTACTAGAAAATAGTAATAATAAAATTAAAGCTACTATTCTCATTCTCCACCTCTTTTAAAATTTACATACTATTTTTGATTAACTACAGTATCTCTATTTTTATCTTTTGTATCAACCCAAATATTAGGAGTTGAACCACCTGGTGTTAAGAAAATCTTTGCATCTTTGTTCTCTCTTAAAGCTTCGTTGAATTTTCCTTGAACTTCAATTTGTTGCATTTGAAGAAGATTAGATGTTAAAGATTCAGCAATAACTTTATTTGCAGCAGATTGTGCTTTTGCTTCAATAGCTACAGCATCAGCTCTACCTTGAGCTTCAATTCTTTTAGCTTCAGCTTCTCCAGTTGCAAGTGCCGCTCTTTTTTCAGCCTCTTGTTTAGCTCTTTGAACTTCGTATCTTACTCTTTCGGCTTCTTGATTTGCAATTTGAACTTTTTCTATTTGCTCTTTAATTTTTTCAGGAAGAACAATCTCTTTTAGCTGAACAGATTCAACTACAACTGCTTGCTTAGATCTTTCAGCAACTTTCTCTTTTATTAATCTATCAAGACTTTCAGCAACTTCATTTCTTTTCATAGGAAGAACTTCAGCATTGTATCCACCAAGAACACTTCTTGCAACTTCTCCAACAACTTGATTTACAATTTTATCTTCCCAAGATGGTCCCCAAGTTGCAATTGTTTCAGGAACTCCACTTGCAATAATATTGTATTGAACCGTTAATTCAATAGAGATTGGTAAACCTCTTGAATCTAAAACATTTATTGCAGGGTTATTTTTGATACTTTGATCAAAAGAACCAATACTTTGAGTGTTCATATATGTTAAAAGTCTAACTTTTGTATCAACAACAATAACTCTTTGAATTACAGGAATATAAAAATGGAATCCTGGATTTAAAGGCTCTTTATCATATTTTCCTGTTGTTGCTTTAATACCAACTTGTCCTGATTCAATAATAACAAATGGTTTAAACAAAAATAGTGCACCAATTAGTATAATTACAAGGTAGAGCATACCTGCTTTTTTACCAAAATTTTTGAAAAATTCTGGAGTTTCAAATGGTGGTTGAAAATTTCCACCTCCACCACCACTTGGTTTATTCCCTTGTTGTCTGTTCTTAAAATAGTCGTTATCTATTGGCATAATCTTCCTTATCTTTTTTTTAATCTAATATACTATTTAAAATTAGTTAATATATGTTAAATACTTCGTATATTTTGGATTTTTTCCAGTTACTACATCAAAATATGCAGATTGAATCTTTTCTGTAATCTCTCCTCTACATCCAGCTCCAATAACTCTCGCATCAACTTCTCTAATTGGAGTAATCTCAGCTGCTGTTCCTGTAAAGAAAGCTTCATCAGCTACATAAATCTCTTCTCTAGTTATTCTTCTTCTAACAACCTCAATTCCCATATCTTTTGCTAAATCAATTGCAGTTGCTTGAGTAATTGACTCTAAAGAGTTGTCATTTGGTGGAGATATTAATTTTCCATCTTTAACAATAAAGAAACATGCACCTGATGCTTCTGCAATATAACCTTGGTCATCTCTTAAAAGTGCTTCATCATATCCAGCTTCAACAGCTTCATATTTTGCCATTTGAGAATTCATATAGTTTGCAACTGATTTTGCTTTTCCCATACCTGAAGTATTTGGAGTTCTTGTAAATGATGAAATTTTTACTCTAACACCTTTTTTAAGACCCTCTTCTCCTAAATAAGCACCCCATTCCCAAGCAGAAATAGATACTTTTACTGGAGCATCTTTATGATAAAGTCCCATAACTCCATACCCTAAATATACAAGTGGTCTGATATATGCACCATTTGTTAGTTCATTTTTTTGTAGTAACTCTACTTGAGCTTTATTTAACTCTTCAAGAGTAAATGGAACATTCATTAATGTCATTTTTGATGAGTTTAAAAGTCTTTGAGTGTGTTCATTTAGTTTAAATATCGCACATCTTCCATCAACAGTTTTATATGCTTTTGTACCTTCAATTGCACCATTTCCATAGTGTAAAGTGTGGCTTAAAACGTGTACTTTTGCTTCATTCCAAGGAGTAAACTCTCCATCCATCCATATATATTTTGATTCAGTCATTGCTTTTATTATCCTAAAATTAGATTTTAATCAACAATATTATCAAAAAGATAATTAAAATAAGTTCTAAGATGAAAAAATGTACTATTAGTAAAATATATTGGAAATAAAATGATAAAAAACATAATACTAATTTTTATATTACTACTCTTTAGCTCTTGTGCAGTAAATCAAAATCGACTGGAACCAATAAAAAAAGAGCCAATAGATGAAGAGCTTTTGAGCCATGTTCGTTATATATTGTATTTAGTACAAACAAATGATTTGAAAAATCTAAATGAGATATATATCAATAAAAATTATGGTTATTTTGAAGTAAATTTAAATGAGCTTGAAAATAAACCACAAATAGTAAAAAAATATCAAATAGATGAGATTGATACTTACATAGAGAGTTTTGATATACAAAATATTGAAGTTTCATTTAATTGTAGTCCTTACAATGATGCTTTTTATGGCTGGAATAAAGATGGAGTTTTTATTTTTGAACCAAAAACTAACTATTTAGATAATTTTCTAAATGATAAAACCAAAGAAGAAAAAGAGTTTACACAAAAAGTTAAAAATATTAGCTATGAAGTTATTGCTACAAATAACACTATATTTTATATTACAAAAATTGATAAAAAATATTATATTACCTTAATCGATAATTTAAAAACAAATTGTAGTAACGCTTTAATTCAAGCTTTTTAGCAATTTTAAAATATAATATAAACTTTAAATAAATATAAGAAGATGATATGCAACAAAAAATAGAAGATTTAATAAAAGAGAGAGTTTTAATAATTGATGGAGCTATGGGAACACAGCTTCAAGCAGTTGATATAGAGAGTAAATTTTGGCAATATGAAAATAAAGATTTAGAAGGGTGTAATGAGCTTTTAAATCTTACAGCTCCTCATATTTTGGAGACAATTTATGAAAATTACGCACTTGCTGGTGCAAATTTTATTAGCACAAATACATTTGGAAGTATGCCTTGGGTTTTAGATGAGTATGAAATAGGTCATTTAAGTTATGAGTTATCAAAGCTAGCAGCTAGTAGTGCTAAAAAGATTTGTGAAAAATATAGCACAAAAGAGGATCCAAAATTTGTTTTAGCATCTATTGGACCTGGAACGAAACTGCCATCTTTAGGACATATTACTTATGATGCTATGTATGAAGGTTATAAGATTATGGCTTCTGGTTTAGTTGATGGTGGAACTGATGTTTTTTTACTTGAAACTTGCCAAGATCCACTTCAAATAAAAGCCGCACTTCATGCACTAAATGATACAGCTCCAAATATTCCAATTATGGTTTCAGTTACAATTGAGTTAAATGGAACAATGCTAATTGGAACAGATGCTTTAACAATTGCAGCTATTTTAAAACCATTTAATATCTTATCTTTAGGTTTTAACTGTGGAACTGGACCAATTCAAGTTCAAAAACATGTAAAAGCTTTAAGTGAAGTATCAAAATTTCCAATCTCAGTTCATGCAAATGCTGGGCTTCCTCAAAATAGAGGTGGAAAAACTTTTTATCCAATGGGTCCAGATGAGTTTACAGCTTTACAAAAAGAGTTTTTAAATATTAATGGTGTTGCATTTTTAGGTGGATGTTGTGGAACTACACCTGAACATATAAAAACTTTAAGTGATGCAGTTAAAGGTGTTGTTCCAAAAAAACCTAGTGGATTTTTAAAAGCTTCACTTGCTTCACTATTTAATGTTGTTCCTCTAAAACAAGAACCAGCTCCACTTTTAATTGGTGAGAGAAGTAATGCAACTGGAAGTAAAGCTTTTAGAGAACTTTTAAAAGCAAATGATTATGAAGGAACTTTAAGTGTTGCTCAACAACAAGTTCGTGCAGGAGCTCATGTAATTGATGTGAGTGTTGGTTTTGCAGGTCGTGATGAAACTGGCGATATGGATAAAGTTGTATCTTTATACTCTCAAAAAATTTCACTTCCGCTAATGCCTGACTCTACTCAAATAAAAGCACTAGAAGCTGCTTTAAAACAAATAGGTGGAAGATGTATTATAAACTCTGTTAATCTTGAAGATGGTGAAGAGAAGTTTGATGAAGTTTGTAAATTAGCAAAAAGATTTGGAGCAGCACTTGTTTGCCTTGTGATTGATGAGATTGGAATGGCAAAAACAAAAGAGAGAAAACTAGAAGTTGCAGAACGAATTTATAATTTATGTGTAAATAGACATGGATTTGATCCAGCTGATTTAGTTTTTGATATGCTTACATTTACTATTGGTTCTGGTGATGATGAGTATAGAACAGCTGGAATTGAGACTATGGAAGCTATTAGAGAATTCCAACTTCTTCATAGCGAAGTTGGAACAACTTTGGGACTTTCAAATATCTCATTTGGCTTAGCTCAAAATGCAAGAATTTATCTAAACTCAATATATTTAGATCACTGTGTAAAAGCAGGACTTACAACTGCTATTGTAAATGTTAAGCATATTATTCCACTAAATAAAATAAGCCCTGAAGATAAAAAAGCTTGTGATGATCTAATATTTAATAACCAAGAAAATGGTGACCCACTATTTAAATTTATAGAACACTTTTCAAATGTTGAATCTCAAGATGAACAAAGTGATGAAGAGTATCAAAAAATGGAACCTATTGAAAAGGTTAAAAAACTTTTATTAGATGGTGACAAAGAGAGAATGATTCCTTTAGTTTTAGAGCTAAAAGATACTATAGCTCCTGAATTAATTGTAAATGAGTGGCTAATTGATGGAATGAAGGTAATTGGAGAGCTATTTGGAAGTGGTCAAATGCAACTTCCATTTGTACTTCAAAGTGCGGAAACTATGAAAGCTACTGTTGATGCTTTAAATCCATATTTACCAAAACAAGAAAAAAGTACTGAAACTACTGTTGTAATTGGTACAGTTAAAGGTGATGTTCACGATGTTGGTAAAAATTTAGTTGATATTATTTTAAGTAACAATGGATTTAAAGTAGTAAATATTGGAATAAAAGCTGATTTAAACCAATTTTTAGAAGCTGCCAAAGAGCACAACGCAGATGCTATTGGAATGAGTGGATTACTTGTAAAAAGTACAGCTGTAATGAAAGAGAATCTTGAAGAGATGCAAAGACTTGGAATAAAAATTCCAGTTATGCTTGGTGGTGCTGCTTTAACTAAAAACTTTGTTGATGATTATTGCAGACCAATTTATGATGGAGCTATTTTTTATTGTAGAGATGCTTTTGATGGTGTTGTATCTATGCAAAGAATTGAAAAAGGTGGAGAGCTTGATACAAAACTAGCTGCTGATTTAATTGAAAAAATTGATACAAGCGATAGAGTTGAAAAAGAGGAGGCTATAATTCCTCCTTATGAAGAGATCTCTATGCCAAAAAGAGAGTTTATAGTTCCTCCATATTGGAATAAAGTTGCAAAAACTGGAGATGAGCTAGATAAAGAGTTGATATTTTCTTGGATAAATCACAGAGTTTTATTTAGACAAAGATGGGGATATAAAAGAGGAAAACAAACACCTGAAGCATTTATGAAGTATGAAAAAGATGTTGTTGAGCCACTTTATTACTCTTTAAAAGATGAGTTAATCTCAAAAAATATATTTGAACCAATTGCTATATATGAGTATTATCCTTGTATATCTCATGACAATAAGCTATATATTTTTGATAAAAAATATATTTACAACAATCTTGAAGAGGCAAAAAATGTTCCACCTTTAAGTGAAGCTATAAAAGTGATGGAGTTTCCAAGACAAAAAAGAAAACCTTTTAGATGTATAGCTGACTTTTTTGCAAATGATAGATTAGATGTTGTAGGATTTACACTTGCAAGTGCTGGACTTAAAATAAGTGATTATGAAAGAGAGTTTTATGATCGTGGAGAGTTTACAAAATATTATCAAATTCACGGTCTTGGAGTTGAACTAGCTGAAGCTTTAGCTGAGGTTTTACATAAGCAAATAAGACTTGATTGGGATATTGTTCCTAAAGAGGGGCATAAATTAAGTGATGTTCAAATGAAACAATATGTTGGTTGTAGATACTCTCCAGGTTATGCAGCTTGTCCTGAATTATCACAAAATAGAGATATTTTTGATCTACTTAATCCTGAAAAATATGGAATAGAACTTAGTGAAACATTCCAAATGCACCCTGAGCAAACTACTTGTGCAATTGTTGTTCACAACAAAGAGGCAAACTATTATAATGTTTAGATTTAAGAAGTTTACTTCTTAAATCTACTTCTTATCAAGGTTAATAGGTAACAAAATATTAAATTTTGCACCTTTATAATCTATATTATTATATAAGAATTTATAGTTTTCTACAAAAATAGTACCTTTTAGATTATTATCCACCAAAATCTTTGACATATATAGACCTATTCCTGTACCTTGAGATTTATGTTTTGTTGTAAAATATGGTTCAAAAACTCTAGATATAATCTCATCTTTTATACCCATTGCATTATCAAAAATTTCAATAACTATATTTTTTTGATTTTTAGAAATATTAATAAAAATATATCTTGGCTCTTCATCTTTTAAATCTTTCAAGGCATCTTTTGCATTTGTAATAATATTCATTAAAATTTGAATTAAATCATTTTCAATAGTTGAAAACTCAAAATCATCTATATTTTTTATAACTTCAATATGATGAGATTGTAAAGATGGATTTAAAATATCGAGTACTTTTTGTACTAAATGGTTTATATTTACATTAGATAAAACTTTATCTTTATCTAAGAAGCTTCTAAAATCTTCAATAGTATTACTTAAGTAAGATATAGAAGATTTTATATGATTTATTGAATCATAGAAATCTTTATCCTCTAGCATATTTAGATTTTTTTTAAGCTCCATTCCTGAAGTACAAATACCAATAGTTGATAGTGGTTGTCTCCATTGATGAGCTATATTTTCAAGCATTTCACCCATTGCTGCCATTTTTGATTGTTGTAAAAGAATTCCATTTTTCTCTTCATTTTGTTTTATCTCAAAAGCAACTCTATTTTCTAATTCTTGATTTGTTTTTTTGAGTAAATAAGCTCTATAAATAATAGCTAGAATAAAAAATATAGCTAAAATTAAAATAAATAACTTAAGAACTGCATCTTTATCAATACTATTTTGATAGTTTATATATACCCATTTATTAAAAAATTCATGTTTCTGATTTTCGTTTATTGAATTCAAAGCCTTATTTAAAATCGAGGCAAGAGTTTTATTTTCAATATTTGTTGCCATATAAAGTTTTAGATTTTCATCTATTTTCCCAGATACTTTGATATCTCCTACAAAATGATTTTGTATCTCATATCCAATAACAGCAAGAGAGTCAATAGCAGCATAAACTTCACCTTTTCTTACAGCTTCTAAAGCTTCATAAAGATTTGGATACTCTACGAAATTGATATTTTTATATCTATTTTTTATTATATTACTTGTTGCAAAATCTTTCACAAGAGCAATTTTAACTCTTTTTAGAGTTTTTAAATCTTCAATAAAAGGTTTAGAAATATCTGTAGCAATCACAAAAGGAAAATCCAGATAAGGGTTTGTAAAATTAAAAAGCTTTTCTCTATTTTTCTTATCTGCAATTGTTGTTAAGATATCACACTTATTTTCTACAACTTTTTCAAAACTTTCATGCCAATTTAAAGTTGGTACAAAATTTAATTCTATATCTAAATTTTTTGAAATTTCTACAAGATACTCTTCTATAATTCCAATATGTTTATTATTTAAAGTAGCTTCAAATGGCATTAAGTCGTTATGAGAACAATAAGTAAAAGATTTTTTTGTTTTTAAATACTCTTTTTCTTCACTATTTAGTTCATTTTGAAAACTATTATGTAAAACAAAACTTTTTAAATCTATATCATTTTTTATTAAACCCATTACTTTATATGTATTTATTATTAGGCTCATTTTTTCATTAGAAATTGTTCCAATATCTCCATTTTTATCAAAAATAATTTTCTTTATCTCATTTGCTTCAAAAAGTAGTGCCTCTTTACTTTTATTTAGTGGATTATATTTCTCAAAAACAATATCAACACTTTTTTCAATATTTTCAAATGCCCATTTCCAACCATCTATTGAAGCTTTATAAAAATCATATACAATTTTTGGGTTTTTTTCTGCAAATTCACTATTTGTAAACATAATATTTTCATAAAAGTCAAATCCATAATCTTTTGGGTAGAAAATTTTGCTTTCATAACCTTTTTCTTTTAATAAAAAAGGTTCATTTGTAGTATAAGAAGCCATTAAATCAGCTTTTTTATTTATTAAATCATCAACATTAAAAGAGTGAGGAATTAGTTTTACAGATTTAATATCAAAGTTTTGACTACTAAACATAGCTTGTAAATTTGCAAAATTTAGCTGCTCATCTGCAATCATTAAGTTTTTATCTTTTAAATCTTTAATAGAGTCTATATTTGAATTTTTTAAAGCCAAAATCACAAGAGGTGAAGTTTGAAAAATAGCTCCAAATATAGATATATCTGCACCATTTGATTTATGCACTATTAAAGAGCTAGAACCAAGTCCAAAAGTTGCTCTATTTTGTGTAACTTCTTGCAACACATTTGTTTCATTTTGAAATTTTTTAAACTCAACATCAAGTCCAACTTTTTGATAAAAGCCTTTCTCTTTTGCTATATAAAATCCAGCAAACTGGAACTGGTCAAGCCACATAAGTTGAAGCGAAACTTTTTGTAAATCTGTAGAATATAGGTATTTGAAAAGTAAAATAAGAATAAATATCTTTTTCAAAATCCACCTTAGCTTTAAAATTTTAACAATTATTATAGCAAACTAAGATAGAATTGTGACAATTTATTTGAGGAAATATTATGAATAGAGAAAAAAATATTAAAAACTACATATTGAATTATATTTATGCAACTTCAAAACAACCAATTTTATTAAAAGATATGTTGGTTGCTTCAGTTCAATACAGAAATGATATGGAAGTTGATAGTTCAAGATTAGGATTTAGACTGAGATTAACAAGGGCTTATCTTGTTTATGTTTGGTTAGTTTTAGCAGTTCTTCTACCTATTTCTCTTCTTACGCATAAATTGTTGGCAAAAATAGATGCACATATATCAATTGTTGGTGGGATGATTATCACAGCACTTATATTTATGGGATTTAACTATTTTAAAGATATTGTAAAAAAAGAGATGACAAAAAGTAGATTAAAAAAGGCTTGGAGTTTACATTTCCCTTTTTTTGATTATGAAGAGTATGCTAATAAAGTAAATGAGATTTTTGAAGAGGCTATGAGAGAAGAGGTTTCAAAAAGAGATTTACAAAAATATATTTTAGATAGATTGACTAATATTTAGTAATCTATCTTTTATCTAAAACTGTATCTAAAGCTAGTTTTGTATTTGCCCATCTATTTTGAGAATTTAGCATTACTAGCAAAATATCTTTTTTCCCTTCTTTAGCACGTGCAATTAAACAAGGTCCAGCTTTACTTGTATAACCAGTTTTAACTCCAATCATATATTTCTCTTTTGGAAGAAGTTTATTACTAGTATGTGCAAAGTAAGATCTTTTTGTATTTATTGCTTTAAAACTATAACTCTCTTTTTTTACAATATTATTAAAAGTACTATTTTTGATAGAGTATTCTGTAAGCTTCAATAAATCACTTGCAGTGCTTTTGTGATTTGGAGCATCAAAACCACAAGGATTTTCGAAATTAGTATTTATCATACCTAGTTTTTTTGCTTTTGTGTTCATCATAGTTACAAATTTTTGTTTGCTTCCATTTCCAAGATAAATTGCAATAGCATTTGCTGCATCATTTGCTGATTTTATCATAGCAGCATTTACTAAATCTCTTAAGTAAAACTTCTCTCCAACTCTAAAATTCATAATTGTAGGTTCTACTTTTTTCATCTCAGCAGTAATTGTAACAACACTATCCATTTTACCACTTTCAATGGCTATTATTGATGTCATAATTTTTGTTAAACTAGCAGGTCTTATTAGTTGATTTGCATCTTTTTGAAAAATTAACTGTTTTTTGTTTAAGTCTTTTACAATAATTGAGTCTAAATCTTTTTCAATTTTTTGAAAAACGTTTGCATCACTGTAAGCAAGGGCAATTATTGGGCTTAAAAGCAAGATAAATATTTTTAAAAAGTTTCTCATGAATTTTCCTGTTGTTTTATTGAGTTTGCATTATATTGAAAAAAAAATTAAATAAAGCTATCAAATAGGGCTTTTGCATCTTTATTTCTAATTTTTTTTAACTCCATATCTATATATTTTCCAATTTTATCTTCTTTGTTTTTAAAAGCTAGAGTTATTTTTCTTTTTGTTGGTCTTGTTTCATAGATATAAAATCCAGCTTCATACATAGACAATCTTATATTTGTAGAGATTGCATAAGTTGTTAAAATAGAGTCTTCTTTTGAAATCTTGTAAATATCTTCAAAATACTCTTTTGTCCAAAGCTCTTTATTTACCTCACTTGAAAAAGCATCTTGATAAACTATGTCAAAAAAATCTTTTGGAAAAGTTTTTAGATACTCTCTTGCATCGCCTATAAAAATCTCTATTTTTATCTTCTCATCTTCATATTTTTGATTGAGTGATAGTTGATTTATAATATTTTTAAACTTTTCAAACTCTTTTGGATATGAGAAGTTTTGTAAAGATTTTATTAAATCAAAATCAAGCTCTGGAGAGTAGATATTTATTTTAATATCAAGTTTGTTTTCTAAAATATAAAAGATAGTTGCAAAACTATTGTAACCCAAACCAAAACAGATATCTAAAATATTTAACTCTTTTTTATTATAAGAGTGAGAAAATGCTGGAATAATGTGTTTATGCAAAGCTTCACTAAATCCACCATCTTCTGTGTTGTGAAAGTGTTGATTATATTTTAAAGAGAAAAGTGTATGGCTACCATCATTTGTGGTAACCAGTTTATCTTCTAGCAAATTAGTTTCCTAAACTCTCTAATTTCTCTTGGCTTAAAAATAGTTTCTCATTTGACATAACTCCAATATTTGAAGCTAAAATATCTCTTGCTATATCTTTTGCTTCAGGAAGTGAGTGCATAGCACAAGTTCCACATTGATATATATTTAGTTCTGGAATATCGCTTTGTTTTTCAACTTTTAGCACATCTTCCATAGATTTTTTCCAAGCAGTTGCTACCTCTTCCTCTTTTGGAGTTCCTATTAAACTC
>ERZ650306.58-NODE-58-length-54359-cov-33.975950_pt1 | contig 54359 bp, 55 predicted proteins | sample MGYA00376242_ERZ650306 | MGnify/ENA primary metagenome ERZ650306 (study PRJEB26733, sample SAMN07839244) | wastewater metagenome | biome: urban; feature: wastewater treatment plant; material: waste water | place: USA: North Carolina | collected 2016-03-31 ... | reverse complement strand
CGAGTCTCGCCCAAGGCACCAGAAACAGTTCCGCAGCGTTCCAAAGCAGGCCGGTAAGCCCAGAGAAATCAAGGGTTCCGGCCTTTTTTGCGTCCGTAGTGTTCCGGGGTATTCCATTGCAAGCCCGCCGAAGTTGGGGGCATGCCCCCAAGCTCTGGAAAGGATGCCCCCATGCCCCTATCCGATAGCGCGATCCGCAGCGCCAAGCCTACCGAGAAGCCGTTCAGGCTCAACGATACTGGCGGGTTGTATGTGGAAGTCTCGCCTGCGGGCGGCAAGCTCTGGCGGCTCAAGTACCGCATTGCGGGAAACTTCGCGCTCTCCCGCTGTCTGTTGGCGACATTGACAACACATAGCGCTGTTGGCATAGTCGCCAACATGAAAGCCGAGCTGATTACCCGCTTCCGGGACATTGCCGACGATGGCACCGGCCTTGAAATGGTGGTCTGGCGGGTGCCCGATCCGGTCCCGCCTTCTGGCCACCGTTTCAAGTACCGCCTCGTTTGTGTGGAGTCCGGCCGGCGGGTGGTCGGCTTCGACAACGAACGCGGCAAGGGCGATCACAAGCACTTTGGCGACCGGGAAGAGCCCTACACCTTCGTGGACGTTGACCTGCTGATCGATGACTTCATTCAGGAGCTAGAGCGATGGAAAAGCGAACATTGACCGTGACGATCAAGCCCGACTGGCGGACCGCCTTGCGCGCCGCGGCACGGGATGCTTTCGCCGCCGATGCCTACCGGGGCGAAACTCTCAACTTCGAAACGCCGGCCGCGTTCTTCTCGCGCCTGACCGAAAAGCGGTGGACGATGCTGTACACCCTGCAAGGCGCCGGAGAAGTGGCCGTGCGAGAACTTGCCCGCCGGCTTGAACGGGACGTGAAGCGCGTCCATGAAGACGCCGGGGTGTTGGTGGAGCTGGGTCTGATCGAACGCACCGAACGCGGCGGGCTGGTGTGCCCCTTCGACGATATTCACGTCGATATGCACCTGAAGCGGGCGGCGTAGGTTGCCCTGCTTCTCGACCAGCGCCGGGCATGTCCCGGCGTTGTGCTTTCTGGTGCCAAGGTGCCGATGGCCCTCGCCCGCTCGCCGGCCTGGAACGGGCGAAGGCCGAAGGCAAGAACCCGGGGCGGACGAAGGCGATTGACGATGCGGCGGTGTTGGCTTGGGGTGCCGAGAACGCCGCCAGCATCAAGGCAACCGCGGAGCACTTCGGGATTTCAGCGGCGAGTGTCAACAGAGCGTGCGGAAAGGGGCGGCTTTGAGAGATGGGGGCATTTATAGCAATGTGTTTATAGAGTTCCAGTATTTAAGCGGATTTTGAAGCTTGTTCGAGTCTCGCCCAAGGCACCGGAAACAGTTCCGTAGTATTCCGAATCAGGTCGGTAAGCCCAGTAAAGTCAAGGGTTCCGGCCTTTTTTGCGTCCGTAGTGCTTGGCCCGTTTGGTGTCCGGCGGGCTTGTTGTTGGGGCGGCGCTTCCTTCGCGCGCGTGGCCTAAGATGAAAGTGTCCCGTCCGAATGGAGACTCCGACCATGTCTTCCGCCGTTTCCCCCGACCCGCTCCGGCTTGCCCTCGGCATGCCCAAGGCGGAGCTTCATTTGCATATCGAAGGCACGCTCGAGCCGGAGTTGGCGTTTGCGCTGGCCCGGCGCAACGGCGTGGCGCTGCCTTACGCCGATGAAGGGGCGCTGAAGGCGGCCTACGCTTTCGACAGCCTGCAGTCCTTCCTTGATCTTTATTACGCCTGCGCCGCCGTGCTGCTCACCCGGGCAGACTTCCGCGATCTGATGCTGGCCTATCTGCAGCGGGCCGCGGCGGACGGAGTGATTCATGCCGAGATTTTTTTCGACCCGCAGACACATACCGCCCGCGGCGTTCCTTTGGCCACCGTGCTCGACGGGCTGGAAGACGGTCTGGCCGAAGGGCTGGCGCGTCATGGGGTCTCCGGTCGGCTGATCCTGTGCTTCCTGCGGCATCTGTCGGAGGAAGCGTGCTTTGCTGCGCTGGCCGAGGCCGAGCCGCATATCGGGCGCATTCACGGTTTCGGGCTGGATTCGTCGGAGCGCGGCCATCCGCCGTCGAAGTTTGCGCGCTTGTTTGCCCGCTGCCGCGAATTGGGCAAGCCGGTTGTGGCTCACGCCGGCGAGGAGGGGCCGCCGGCCTACATTGTCGAGGCGCTGGAACTGCTGGGCGCCCGCCGCATCGACCACGGGGTGCGCGCCCTCGAAGATCCGACTCTGCTTACCCGCCTCGCGCGGGACGGCGTGCCGCTTACCGTGTGCCCGCTTTCCAACATTCGCCTGTGCGTGTTTCCCGAAATGGCGCGGCACAGTTTGCCGGTGCTGCTGGCCGCGGGTGCCAAGGTGACGCTCAACAGCGACGATCCGGCCTATTTCGGTGGCTACCTCAACGCCAATATCCGCGCGGTGCAGGCGGCGTTCGGCTTCGATGCCGCCACGTGGTATCGGTTGGCGCGCAACAGTTTCGAGGCGAGCTTTGCGACGGACGAAGAAAAAGCCGGGTGGATCGCCCGGCTCGATGCGTATTTTGCGGGGGCTGGGATGATTACTGACAGTCGCCCTTGAGTTTCCCAGACTCGGCTGCGTCGCGAATGAAGCGCGAAACCGTGCTCGCCACCACGTTCGTCTCGGTGGAATCCGGTTCGATCAACAAAAACTGGGTCTGCGCAACCCTCTCGGCGTATTCCCATGCGCCGACTGTGGCGCCGCGACATTCCATGCTGAAGCTGGCGACGAAATCGATCTCGTGCTCCATCGGGAGCGGGAAGAGCGTCGCCGCGCTAGCGATCGGCTTTCCGGCGTCGGAAGCCCTGTTCTTCGCCGTGAATTGCACCCGCAACTGCCGTGGGACGTAAATGCTGTTGACCTTGATCCGCGAGAAGTAGCCGGCCTTTTCGATCTGCTGCTTGATTTTCGTCGCCAGCGGAACCCTGAGCGGCTGCACGACTACCTGAGCATCATTCACAACAAGACCCACTTCGCCCCATTGGCCGCTTCCCGGCGGATAAGTTGCAACGGGAAGGTTTTGAGGGGTGGCACCGGCGCCGACGAGGAGGCTCAGGTGGGAAGACGCGCTCGGCCCGCGTGAGGCGGGCCTGATGTAGATCAAGTGCGGCGCTGGAGGGGCGGATCAGCCCGCCAACGCCGTCTCGATGGCCGCTACCAGCTTGTCGGCGTCGGGGGCGGTGTCGGGCGCGAAGCGGCGCAGGACGGTGCCGTCGCGGCCGATCAGGAACTTCTCGAAATTCCACAGCACCTCGGGCGCCGGCGTCGGCTCGATCTTGTAGCCGCGCAGCATCTCTTCCATGCCCGCACGGTCTTCGGTTTCGGGCTTGGCGGCGGTGAGGGTGGCGTAGAGCGGGTGCTTGTCCGGCCCGGTGGCGACGAGCTTGCTGTACATCGGAAACTGCACGCCGAAGTTGGCGGTGCAGAAGCTGGCGATCTCGGCATCGCTGCCCGGCTCCTGCCCGGCAAAGTCGTTGGCCGGGAAGCCCAGCACGGTGAAACCCTTGTCCCGAAAGCGCTCGTGCAGCGCCTCCAGCCCTTCGTACTGCTTGGTGAGGCCGCACTTGGAGGCCACGTTCACGACCAGCAGCACCTTGCCGGCCTGCTCGGCGAGGGTGGCGGGCGTGCCGTCGATCTTGTTGAGGGGGATGGTGTAGAGATTGTTGTGCACTGTGCTTCCTCGGTTAAGGGCGGACTGGGTCGAGAGCGTTATGCCGGCGCTGACCGGGCGTTTCGTTCGGTGCAAGCGAAAATGCCCCGCCGGGGCGGGGCATCGAAAGCCGGTCGGGGTGAGCTTAAACCACGCCCGCTCCGTGGGCCTGCTGGTCGGCCCAGTAGCTGGAGCGGACCATCGGGCCGCAGGCGGCGTTCTTGAAGCCCATTTTCAGCGCTTCGGTTTCGAACATCTTGAAGGTGTCGGGATGGACGTAGCGCAGCACCGGCAGATGGCCGCCGGAGGGCTGGAGGTATTGGCCGATGGTGAGCATCTCGACGTTGTGGGCACGCATGTCGCGCATCACTTCGAGGATTTCCTCGTCGGTTTCGCCAAGACCGACCATCAGGCCGGATTTGGTCGGGACTTCGGGGTGGCGGGCCTTGAATTGCTTGAGCAGTTCCAGCGAGTAGGCGTAGTCGGAGCCGGGGCGGGCCTGCTTGTAGAGGCGCGGGACGGTTTCGAGGTTGTGGTTGAGGACGTCGGGCGGGGCTTGGTCGAAGATGTCCAGGGCGATATCCATGCGGCCGCGGAAGTCGGGCACCAGCACTTCGATGCGGGTCTTGGGGCTGGCTGCGCGGGTGGCCTGGATGCACTGGACGAAGTGCTCGGCGCCGCCGTCACGCAGGTCGTCCCGGTCGACGCTGGTGATCACCACGTAGTTGAGGCGCATCGCGGCGATGGTCTTGGCGAGGTCGGCCGGTTCGTTGGCGTTGAGGGGCTCGGGGCGGCCGTGGCCCACGTCGCAGAACGGGCAGCGACGGGTGCAGATGTCGCCCATGATCATGAAGGTGGCCGTGCCCTTGCCGAAGCATTCGTGGATGTTGGGGCAGGACGCTTCCTCGCACACGGTGTGGAGCTTGTGCTCGCGCAGGGTGTCCTTGATCTCGTTGAAGCGCTCGACTTCGGCACCGGCGCCGAGCTTGATGCGGATCCACTCCGGCTTTTTCAGGCGTTCGGCGGGGACGATCTTGATCGGGATGCGGGCGGTCTTTTCGGCGCCGCGCTGCTTGCGGCTCTCGGATTCCATGGGGGCTGCGTCCTTTGGTCAGGCAGTGGGGGCGACGTCGGGAAAATGCCGCCGCAAATGGCCGAGCAGGCGCTCGGCAACGGTGTCTGGCGCTTCGGTGACGCCGAAGTCTTTGAGTTGTATGGTCTTGAGCCCACTATAGCCGCAGGGATTGATCCAGGTAAATGGTGTCAAGTCCATATCGACGTTGAGGGACAGACCGTGGTAGGAGCAGCCGTTCTTCACGCGCAGGCCCAGCGCGGCGATCTTCGCGCCGTCGATGTATACGCCCGGCGCGCCGTCCTTGCGGCGGGCGTCGAGGCCGTAGTCGGCGATGCAGTCGATGATGGCCTGTTCGAGCAGATTGACCATCTCGCGCACCTTGAGCTGGCGGCGGTGGAGGTCGAGGAGCAGGTAGCCCACCACCTGGCCGGGGCCGTGGTAGGTGATCTGGCCACCCCGGTCGATCTTGACCAGCGGGATCTCGGTGGCGTGGATCAGGTGTTCGGGCTTGCCGGCCTGGCCGAGGGTGTAGACCGGCGGGTGCTGCACCAGCCACAGCTCGTCGGGGGTGGCGTCGTCGCGGGTGGCGGTGAATTCCTGCATCGCCCGCCAGGTGGGCTCGTAGGGGGCGAGGCCGAGGCGGCGGACGATCACAGGACGACCTTCACCATCGGGTGGGACGACAGCTCGCGGTACAGGTTGTCGAGCTGCAGCTGCGAGGTGGCGTTGAGGGTGCAGGTGATCGCCAGGTAGTTGCCCTTGGAGGAGGGGCGCATCTGCATCGAGCCGGGCTCGAAATCGGGGGCGTGGCGGAGCACGACCTCCAGCACCGTCTGGGCGAAGTGATCGACCCGCGCGCCCATGATCTTGATGGGGAACTCGCAGGGAAACTCGAGCAGGGTCTGGCGTTCTTCAGTCATGGCCTAGATAAGGAGGCGTGAAAGGGAGGCGTGAGGGGCGTTGAAGCGGCATCCGCGGACACCGGATGATCTCAAGATGGGTGCGAGGAGCGGAAAGTTCAAGGCCGGGATGAATCCCGGCCTTGTTCAGCGCTGGCTCAGAGGTTCTTGAACCACAGGCGGATGGCGTCCCACATGCGGCCGAACCAGCCGGCCTGGGGCACTTCGTCGAGGGCGACGATGGGGTAGTCGCCGATCGGCTTGCCGTCGAGGGACAGCTGCAGGGTGCCGACGGGCTGGCCCTTGGCCAGCGGCGCCATCAGCGGCTGCTGGCTGATCACGTTGGCCTTGAGCTTGGCAGCATCGCCCTTGGGCAGGGACAGCACGAAGTCGTTCAGGAAGCCGGCCTTGACGGTGTTCTCGCTGCCCTTCCAGACGCGGAACTCATTGACCGCCTGGTTGGCGCCGTACACCTTCACGGTGTCGTAGGCTAGGTAGCCCCAGTTGAGGAGCTTCTGGCTTTCCTGGGCGCGCACGCTGTCGCTGGTGGTGCCGACGACCACCGACAGCAGACGGCGGTCGTTGCGCTTGGCCGAGGCGATCAGGCAGTAGCCGGCGCTGTCGGTGTGGCCGGTCTTGACGCCGTCGACGGTCGGATCAATGAACAGCAGGCGGTTGCGGTTGGGCTGCTTGATCTTGTTGTAGGCGTATTCCTTGATCGAGTAGATCGGGTAGAACTCGGGGAAGTCGCGGATGATCGCGGCGGCCAGGATCGACAGGTCGCGCACGGTGGTGAGGTGCGACGGATGCGGCAGGCCGGTGGAATTTTCGAAGTGGGTGTTCTTCATGCCCAGGCGCGCGGCTTCCTTGTTCATCAGCTGGGCGAAGGCTTCTTCGGAGCCGGCGATGGCTTCGGCCAGCGCCACGCAGGCGTCGTTGCCCGACTGGATGATCATGCCGTGGATCAGCTCATCCACCGTCACCGGCTTGAGCGGCTCGATGAACATCTTGGAGCCCGGCACCTTCCAGGCCTTCTCGGAGACCGGGATGGTCTGGTCGAGGGTCAGGGTCTTGTTCTTGATCGCCGCAAAGGTGAGGTAGGCGGTCATCAGCTTGGTGAGCGACGCCGGCTCGATGCGCTGGTCGGGCTTCTCGGTGGTGAGGATCTGGCCGGAGCCCACGTCGAGCAGCAGCCACGCCTTGGCGGCCACGGGGGGCGGCGTCAACTGGGCGAAGGCGAGGGTCGGAAGGACCAGCAGGAGCAGGATGATGCGTTGCAGCATGGCGAGGGGCAAAAGCGGAAAAGGTGCGATTATAGACGCGCCGTTCGTCACGTTTGCCGCGGAATTTTCGGTTTCGGCGGGAACTCCCGGTAGACTGTCCGGTCTTGAATGTTGCGATGCACACTGTTCATCTGGTCCTCTTTCGCCTGCTTTCCTTTGCCCTGGCTGGCCTCGTGCTGGCATGGGCGGGTGCGGCTACGGCTTCGGAAGCCTTCGATTCGGCGTCCGAGCTGGTGGAGCAGATCAGCGAGCAGGGCAATCCCACCTTCACCCAGGATCCCGGGGTGGATGAACCGCTCGACTGCCCCGCCTTCGTCAGCGGTTTCACGCTGGTCTCCCCGGCGCTGGTCGAAAGCCGCCCGGTGGAGGCTCCGCCACCTTTCCGCTCGATTCTTCCCCGCCCCACGCCGCCGCCGCCCAGGCACGCCTGAGTTCTGTCTGTCTGCTCCGGAAGGAGCCGGCGGCCTCTGGCCGTGGCCTTCCGCGTCCTCCGTGAATCGATACCAGCGGCTTGCCAAGCGCTGAAGGATCAAAATGTTCTCCAAGTCCGTTCTGGCTGTTGCCCTTGTGGCGACGGCAGTTCCGGCCCTGTCGGCGCCTGCCGGCCGGGCCCCTGCGGCTGCGCCTGCCCGGGCGCCGGCGCCAGCCGCCTCGACCCCGGTCTATTCCCTGCCTGCCCTGCGTGAGCTGGCGCGGACCGGCCACCCGTCCCTCGCCGCAGCCCAGGCGCTGGTGGAAGCCGGCAGCGCCCAGGTGACCGCCGCCGCGGCCTATCCCAACCCCGACGTGGAATTCCTCGCCGGCCGCACCCAGGCCCGCGTGCCCGGGGCGACCGGCGGCAGCGCCCAGACCCTCACCATCCAGCAGCGCATCGACAACCCGTGGCAGCGCGACGCGCGCGTCGCCGCCGCCGGCCACGGGCTGGAAGCCCGCCAGGCCGAGCGCCGCGGGTTTGAGAACGACCTGCTGGCGCGCCTCGATCAGCGCTTCTTCGAGGTGCTCCGGCGCATCGCCGAGCTGCGCGCCGCCCGCGAGGATCTCCAGCTCGCCGAGCAGATCCGCAGCAAGGTGGCGGTGCGCGTCGATACCGGCGAATCGCCCCGCTACGAGCTCATCAAGGCTGACACCGAGCTGCTCAACGCCCAGAAGTCGGCCGAGAGTGCCAACCTGCGCGTGGCCCAGGCCCGGGCGGCACTGCGGGCGCTGGTCGGCCCCGGGTTGCCGGCGGACTTCCAGCTCGACGGTTCCCTGTCGGGGGCGGTGAGCGTGTCGCCCCTCGACCAGCTGCGCGCCGAAGTGCTGGCCCGCAACCCCGAGCTGCTGCGCAACCAGGCCGAAGTGCGTCGCGCCGAGCGCCAGCTGGAGCTCGAACGCCTGCGCCGCCAGCCCGAGGTGGCCCTGAAGGTGGCCGAGGATCGCGACCACGAGCTGCGCGACACCCGCCTCGGCGTGGTGGTGTCGGTGCCGATCTGGGATCGTCGCCAGGGCCCGGTGGCCGAGGCCGGCGCGCTGCTCAACCGCAGCCGCAGCGAGCTGGCCGCCCAGGAACTGGCGCTGATCCAGGCTCTGGAGGGCGCCTACCGTCAGTACGAGATCAACCGCAACCAGGTGAGCGCCCTGGAGAACGGCATTCTGCGCGAAGCCGAGGCGGCCCTGAAGGTGGCCGAGGCTGCCTACCGCTTCGGCGAGCGGGGCATTCTCGATTACCTGGACGCCCAGCGCGTCTTCCGCGCCGCCCGCAACGAACTCATCGCCGCCCGCTACGAACTGCAGCTGGCCGTCATCGACATCGAGCGCCTGCGCGCTGCTCCCTGAACCGGACCGTTCCCATGAAACCCCACGCTTCCCTTCAATCCTTTGCCCTGGCCGTGATGACGGCCGCGCTGCTCGGCCTGCCGCTGGCGGGCTGCAAGGATGCAGCCTCGCCCGCCGGCAAGAACGCCGGCAAGGCCGCTGCCCCCGCCACATCCGCCCTCACCGAAGGCGCGCCCGAAGACCCCGCTGCCCCGGCCGACCCGCTGCTGGTGGCCGTGCCGGCCAACTTCGGCGCCGAGATCCGGGTGGCGCCGGTGGGCTCGGCGGCGCTTTCCGACACCCTGCGGGTGGCCGGCAAGGTGGATTTTGACGAACGCCGGGTGAGCCGCATCGGCGCCACCGTGACCGGCCGGGTGATCGAGATCGATGCACAGCTTGGCCAACAGGTGAAGGTGGGCGACCCCCTGGCGGTGATCAACAGCACCGAGCTGGGCCAGGCCCAGCTGGACTACCTGAAGGCGCGCGCCCAGGCCGACCTGCAGTCGCGCAGCGTCGAGCGGGCGCGCCAGCTGTTTGCCGCCGACGTGATCGGTCGGGCCGAACTGCAGCGACGCGAGAGCGAGCTGTCGATTGCCTCGGCCGAACTGCGCGGCGCGGCCGACCAGCTGCGGGTGCTCGGCATGTCGTCGGCGGCGATCAGCCGGCTTGGCGGTAACGGGGCGATCAATTCGGTGACGCCGGTGGTGTCGACCATGGCCGGCACGGTGGTCGAGCGCAAGGTGGCCCAGGGCCAGGTGGTGCAGCCCTCCGACGCGCTGTTCATGGTGGCCGATCTTTCGCAGGTGTGGGTGACCGCCGAGGTGCCCGAGCAGCAGGCCGCGCTGGTCAAGGCCGGTCAGGCGGTGGAGATCGAGGTGCCGGCCCTCGGCGCGCGGCTCACCGGCAAGCTGATCTTCGTGGCCGACACGGTCAATCCCGAAACCCGCACGGTCACGGTGCGCAGCGCCGTGGATAACGCCAGCCGCCAGCTCAAGCCGGCGATGCTCGCCACCATGCTGATCCAGGCCGCCCCTGCCCAGACCCTGGTGGTGCCGGCCCAGTCGGTGGTGCGCGAAGGTGACGCCGACAACGTATTCGTCGAGGTCGGCCCCAACCGTTTCCGCCTCACGCCGGTGCGTCTGGGGCCGGACGCTGACGGGCGCCGGCCGGTGTTGTCGGGCCTCAAGCCCGATCAGCGCATCCTGGTGGCCGGGGCCTTCCATCTGAACAACGAACGCAAGCGGAAGGAACTGGAATGATCGAGTCCCTCGTCCGCGCCGCCCTCCAGCAGCGTCTGGTGGTGGTGGTGGTGGCGGTGATCCTCCTCGCCTTCGGCCTCAACGCCGCGCGCAAGCTGTCGGTGGATGCCTTTCCCGATGTGACCAACGTGCAGGTGCAGATCGCCACCGAAGCCAAGGGCCGCTCGCCCGAGGAGGTGGAGCGCTTCGTCACCGTGCCGCTGGAAATCTCCATGACCGGCCTGCCCGGGCTGGAGGAGATGCGCTCCCTGAACAAGCCGGGCCTGTCGCTGATCACCCTCGTCTTCACCGACGCCACCGACGTTTACTTTGCCCGCCAGCTGGTGATGGAGCGCCTGCTCGAAGTGGGCGCTCGGATGCCGGAAGGCGTGGTGCCGGTGCTCGGGCCGGTGTCCACCGGCCTGGGCGAGGTGTACCAGTACACCCTCGACCACCCCGACGACGGCGACCGGGAGCTCACCGAGAAGGAGCTCACCGAGCGGCGCATCGTTCAGGACTGGGTGGTGCGCCCGCTGCTGCGCTCGATCCCCGGCGTGGCGGAAATCAACTCCCAGGGCGGCTACGCGCGGCAGTACCAGGTGCTGGTCAATCCCGACCGGCTGCGCCACTACAAGCTGACGGTGCGCGAGGTCTATGAGGCGGTTGCGCGCAACAACGCCAACTCCGGCGGCGGCGTGTTGCCCCAGTACGCCGAGCAGTACCTGATCCGCGGCGTGGGCCTGGTGAAGAGCCTGTCCGACATCGGCGCCATCGTGCTGAAGGAGGTCGGCGGCACGCCGGTGTACGTCCGTGACGTGGCGGAAGTCACCTTCGGCCACGAGGTGCGTCAGGGGGCGGTGGTGAAGAACGGTACCACCGAGGCGGTCGGCGGCATCGTGATGATGCTGCGCGGCGGCAACGCCAAGGAGGTGGTGAGCCGGATCAAGGCCCGGGTGGCCGAGATCAACGACAAGAACATGCTCCCCGACGGGCTGAAGATCGTGCCTTACTACGACCGCTCCGAGCTGGTGGACGCGGCCCTGTGGACGGTGAGCAAGGTGCTCATCGAGGGCATCTTCCTCGTCGTGGTGGTGCTGTTCCTGTTCCTGGGTGACGTGCGCTCGAGCCTGATCGTGGTGGCGACGCTGGTGCTCACGCCGCTCGTTACTTTCATGGTGATGAACCGATACCACATCTCGGCCAACCTGATGTCCCTGGGCGGCCTCGCCATCGCCATCGGCCTGATGGTGGATGGCTCGGTGGTGGTGGTGGAGAACGCCTTCGGGCGCCTCGGCCACGCCGGCAAGGGCGAGAGCAAGGTGCGGATCATCTTCGACGCGGTGAAGGAAGTGGCGACGCCGGTGATCTTCGGCGTGGGCATCATCATTCTGGTGTTCCTGCCGCTGATGACCCTGCAGGGCATGGAAGGCAAGATGTTCGCGCCGCTGGCCTACACCATCGCCATCGCGCTGGCGGTGTCGCTGTTCCTGTCGCTCACCCTCACGCCGGTGCTGTCGTCCTACCTGCTCAAGGGCGGTGCCGAGCACGACACCTGGCTCATCGCCAAGCTCAAGGCGCCGTATCTGGCGATGCTCCACTGGGCTGTGGCCAACAGCCGCAAGACGGTGGTGGGCGGTGTGGTGCTGCTGGTTGCGACGCTGGCGATGTTCCCGCTGCTGGGCACCGCCTTCATCCCCGAGATGAAGGAAGGCTCGGTGGTGCCGGGCATCAACCGGGTGCCCAACATCTCGCTGGACGAGTCCATCAAGATGGAAATGCAGGCCATGAAGCTGGTGATGGAGGTGCCGGGCGTCAAGTCGGCGATCTCCGGCGTTGGCCGGGGCGAATCCCCCGCCGATCCCCAGGGCCAGAACGAGTCGACCCCCATCGTGAGCCTCAAGCCCCGCGACGAGTGGCCGGCCGGGTGGACCCAGGACACCATCGCCGAGGCCATGCGCGAGAAGCTCAAGGTGCTGCCCGGCGCCCAGGTGGTGATGGCCCAGCCGATCTCCGACCGGGTGGACGAGATGGTCACCGGGGTGCGCTCCGACGTGGCGATCAAGGTCTTCGGCGACGACCTCGACCTGCTCAAGAAGAAGGCCGAGGAGATCGCCCGGGTGGCCGGCGGCATCCAGGGCGCCACCGACATCCGCGTCGAGCGGGTGAGCGGCCAGCAGTACCTGTCCATCGAGATCGACCGCGCCGCCATCGCCCGCCACGGGCTCAACGTGTCGGACGTGAACGACGTGATCGAGGCGGCCATCGGCGGCAAGCAGGCCACCGAGATCTACGAGGGCGAGCGGCGCTTTGCGGCGGTGGTGCGCCTGCCGGAGAACTTCCGCGACAAGGTCGAGAAGATCGGCAACATCCTGGTGAGCGCTCCGGGCGGCGTGCAGGTGGCGCTGGAAAACCTGGCGACCATCCGCGTGGCCGACGGCCCGGCGCAGATCTCCCGCGAGCTGGCCAAGCGCCGGGTGGTGGTGGCGATCAACGTGAAGGACCGCGACCTGGGCGGCTTCGTGGCCGAGTTGCAGAAGACCGTCGGCGCCCAGGTGGAGCTGAAGGAAGGCTACTACCTCGAATGGGGCGGCCAGTTCCAGAACCTGGAGCGGGCGATGGGCCACCTGACCATCATCATCCCGGTGACGGTGGGGGCAATCTTCTTCCTGCTGTTCCTGCTGTTCCGGTCGCTCCGGCTTGCCAGCCTGATCATCCTGGTGCTGCCGTTTGCCAGTGTGGGCGGGGTGATCGGGCTGCTGATCACCGGCGAATACCTGTCGGTGCCGGCCTCGGTGGGCTTCATCGCCCTGTGGGGCATCGCGGTGCTCAACGGGGTGGTGCTGGTGAGCTACATCCGCAGCCTGCGGGGCGAGGGCACGCCACTTGCCGAGGCGGTGATCAAGGGCGCGACCCTGCGCTTCCGGCCGGTGATGATGACCGCCACCGTGGCGCTGCTGGCGCTGGTGCCCTTCCTGTTCGCCACCGGGCCGGGCTCGGAGGTGCAGCGGCCGCTGGCGATCGTGGTGATCGGCGGGCTGATCACCTCGACCCTGCTGACCCTGGTGGTGCTGCCGACCCTCTACAAGTGGTTCGACGACACCCCCTACGAGGCCTGATCCCCCCGGGCAATTGAAAACCCCTGTGTGACGCAGCCCCCGGCCGGATGGCCGGGGGAATGAATGCAGAACCGCACGGTTCTGTCTGGAGAAGACCGGGCTGCCCGGCGACGTTTTGAGAAGGACATGCAATGAAGGAGATTCGCGCCGTCATCCGCCCCCAGAAGCTGCCCCGCCTGCGCGAGGTGCTGCGGGGGCTTCCCGGTTTTCCGGGGATGACCATCAGCAAGGCGGTGGGCTGTGGCGCCACCGTGCGTCACGCGCCGAGCAACATCCGCGAGGAGCTCACCGATTTCACCGACAAGGTGCGCATCGAGATCGTCGCCCCCGACGAGATCGCCGACGAACTGGTGGAGTGCATCGTCCAGGTGGCCAGCACTGGCCAGACGGGCGACGGGCTGGTGTGGGTGACCGACATCCAGCGCGCGGTGTTCATCCGCAAGACGGTGGGCGCTGGCTGAGGGTCGCCGGGGTCAGAGTTCGACCGAGAAGGACAGCCAGCCCATCGGTGCCACCGGATTGACCGGTGAGCCCAGGTGGGCTGGCAGACATTGCTCGGAGCGGTCGGTGATTTCCTGGTGGCGGCCGCCCAGGTTCATGCCGTTGATGGACACCTCGGCCCTGCGGCCGTCGAGGCGGAAGGCCCGGGCGATGCGCAGGTCGCCGGTGGTGTAGGCCCGCGAGGTGTAGTCGCAGCCCGGCACGTAGCCGTAGCCGCCGGCCAGCGGCCCCATCCGCAGCAGGCTGGCGGTGCTGCTCCAGCCGTTGCCGTAATCCTGCAGCCAGGTGAGGCTGGCGGTATAGGGCGCGGTGCGCTTGGCGACTTCCGGGTCGTCGGTGTGACGGTCGATCAGCGTGTGGCTGAACAGCACCTCGGTGCCGGCCCGGGGCTTGGTCCGCAGCTGGTATTCGACACCCCGCAGCACCACCGGTGAGGAGAGATTCACGAACTGGGAGCTGGGCAGCGGCAGCACTGCGCCGCCGGAGGGCACGATGCGGCGGATCACGAAATCGCTGATCCGCTCGTTGAAGATGCGCACGTCGAGGGTCGCATCGAGGGTGTGAAAGCGCCCCAGGTAGCCGATCTCGACGGTGTCGACCCGCGGCACCTTCAGGTTGGGGTTGGCCTGGTAGGGCCAGGCGAGGAGCAGGCCGGGCGTGGCGGGGTCGTAGGCGCGCACGTCGCCGTAGAGCTCGAACAGGTTGCGCTGCTGCCAGGCGCGGGCATAGCCGGCGCGGAAGGTGTCGCTGGCGGTGGCATGCCAGTTCACGAAGGCGCGGGGGATGAACTGGGGCGCCACGGCGCCGTTCTTCTCGAGCAGCCCGCCCAGGTTGAGCTGCCACTCGGGCGTCAGGCGCCAGTCGAGGTTCGAGAAGGCCCGGTACAGGTCCATCGGCTCGGGCCGCCCGCCGGCGAACAGGAAGGGCGCGCGGGTCTCGTCGCGGCGGCCTTCCAGACCCCACACCAGGCGCGCCTTGCTGCCGAGGGCGAAGCGGTGCTGCAGCTCGATGTTGGTGCGGTCGCTGGAGCGGTTGCGGTCGAGGGGCACCGCCGGATAGCTCGGGGGCGCGGCGGCCAGCCAGCGGTCGATGCTGCGCTCGCGGTTGCGGTAGAAGCTGAGCAGCCATTCCTCGTCTTCCGAGACGACGCGCCGCCAGGCGAGGTGGACCGTGCTGCCCTCGCTGCCGGTGCTGCGCTCGCCGTTGTTGCCGAACACTGAATCCGGATAGCCCTGGTCGCGGTTCATCTGGTTGTAGCCGGCGCGCAGGGTGAGCTCGTTCTGGGCGTCCAGGCGGAAGTCGCTGCGCAGGCTGACGGTGCGGCTGACGTGGCTGTCCCGCAGGCTGCCGAAGCCCTGGTCGCGGTTCTGGGCGACGGACAGGCGCAGCCCGTGGCCGTCGCTGCTGCCCGTCCAGCTGGCGTGGAAGTCGGCGATGCCGTGGGAACCCAGGTTGGTCTGGGCCGAGGCGCCCTGATCCTGATGGCTGTGGCGGGTGATGATGTTGATCACGCCCAGGAAGGCGTTGGCGCCATAGGCGTTGGAGTTGGTGCCCCGCACGACCTCGATGCGCTCGATCTCCTGGATCGTGAGCGGCAGGGCCGACCAGTCGACGCCGCCGAAGGCGCTGGGCGCATACACCGAGCGGCCGTCGATCAATACCTGGATTTCGGTGGGGTAGTCGCTGCCCAGGCCGTGGTAGGTGACCCACTGGGCGTGGCCGCGTTCCTGGCCGATCTGCATGCCGGGCACCAGGCGCAGCAGGCGGGCGACGTCGCGGTAGCCGGTGGCGCGGATGAAATCCCGATCGAGGATGGTCACCGCCCCCGGGGCCTCGTTGAGGGCCTGGGGGAGGCGCGAGGCCGACAGGACGGTCGGCAGTTCCTCGAAAAACGGGGATTCCCCGCCTTCACGGTCGGCCGACTGGCTGGCGAAGGCGCTCAGCGCAGGCAAGGCCGCCACGATCGCGGCGAGCAGAATCCGACGTGACGGCGGCAAGGACATCGGGTGTTGTTGTTATTGATCCGGACGGGACGATGACCCGATTCCGGAAATTCCACGGTGCCCGGATTATAAACAGCCCTCCCGGGGCGGGCTGCTGAATCTTGTCACGTGGCGGAGGCGGTGCCGTCCGCCCGCCGCCCGCCCCGTGATGCCGCTCAGTCCATCCGCAGCGGCACGAAGATCCGGCTGTTGCCCCGCTGGACGAGCAGGGCAAAACGGCTGCCGGCGGATTCGATGAGCTTGCGGAAGTGGTCGATGCTGGTGATCGCCTGGTTGTTCACCCCGACGATGGCATCACCGGGCTGCAGGCCGGCCTTGGCCGACGGGCCGTTCACCGATTCGACCACCACTCCGCCGGGCACGCCGAGGCGCGCGGCTTCCTGCGCGGTCAGGGCCCGGCCGGTGACGCCCAGCTTGCCGCTGGCCGACGGGTTCTTCTTGTCCGGTGAACCCATCGCGGCAACCTTCTCGCCGGCCTGTTCGCCGAGGGTGACGTTCACCTCGCGGGCCTTGCGGTCGCGCCATACCGACAGGCGGACGACGGTGCCCGGCTTCTGCTCGCCGATGATGCGCGGCAGGTCGGCCGAGTTATCCACCTTCTGGCCATTCACCCCGAGCACCACGTCGCCGGGCTGGAGGCCGGCCTTCTCGGCCGGCGAGCTCGGCTCCACGCTGGAGACCAGCGCGCCGCCTGGCTTGTCGAGGCCGAAGTTCTGGGCCAGGTCGGCGTCGAGCCCCTGGATCGCCACGCCCAGCCGGCCGCGGGACACCTTGCCGTACTTCTGGAGTTGATCCTTCACCTTCATCGCCACGTCGATGGGGATCGCGAAGGAGATGCCCATGAAGCCGCCGGAGCGGGAGTAGATCTGCGAGTTGATGCCGATGACCTCGCCCGCCAGGTTGAACAGCGGGCCGCCGGAGTTGCCCGGGTTGATCGCCACGTCGGTCTGCAGGAAGGGCACGTAGTTCTCGTCGGGCAGGCGGCGCGCCTTGGCGCTGATGATGCCGGCCGTCACGGTGTTCTCGAAGCCGAAGGGCGAGCCCATCGCCACCACCCATTCGCCCACCTTGGCGCGCTCGGCGTCGCCGGTGCGCACCGCCGGCAGGCCGGTGGCGTCGATCTTGAGGAGCGCCACGTCGGTGCGCTTGTCCACGCCCACCACCTTGGCCTTGAACTCGCGCTTGTCGGTGAGGCGCACGGTGACCTCGGTGGCGCCATCGACCACGTGGGCGTTGGTCAGCACGAAGCCGTCAGCACTCACGATGAAGCCCGAGCCGACGCCCTGCTGGATCTGCTCCGGCACCCGGCCGCCACCACCGCCACCACCCGGCATGCCCGGCACCGGTACGCCGAAGCGGCGCAGGAAGTCATAGAACGGATCACCGGCGAAGGGGTCTTCGCCGCTGGCGCCACCGTTGCCGCGGGTCAGGCGCTGGGTGGTGCTGATGTTCACCACCGCCGGCCCGACCTGCTCGACCAGCGCCGAGAAATCCGGCAGGCCATGGCGTCCCGCCGGCACCTGGGCCGGCTGGACGGCCGGCGCGGTGGCCGGGGCGGCACCGTTGGCGGCGTGGGAGGGGGAGATCGCGCCGCCCTCCTGCAGGCAGCCGGCGAGCGCCAGCGCGATGGCGGAGGTGACGAGGGCGGATCGGACGACGGCAGGTTTCATGCAGGGCTCCTGTTTTGTCACGGGACGGTGGACGTTGGCCGTGGTGTGCTGTTCCCGATACAAACAAACGCTTACAAACCGGGGGCGACGCTGGGCGTCGGGATGCTCGAAGGTGGGGGCGGAGCAGGGTGATTGCAATCCCTTCCAACCCATTTTCCATTACCCGCTTCCCATGGCCGACTTCCGATGTATAGTTAATCACTATCGTGATTGCCGGGAGTGCTTCATGACGCTGACCGATCTTCGCTACCTCGTCGCGCTGGCCCGCGAAAGGCATTTCGGCCACGCGGCCGAACGCTGCAACGTAAGCCAGCCCACGCTCTCGGTGGCCATCAAGAAGCTCGAGGACGAGCTGGCGGTAACGCTCTTCGAGCGCAGCGCCGCCGACGTGAAGATCACCGACATCGGCGCCCGCATCGTTGCCCAGGCCGAAAAGGTGCTCCTCGAAGCCGGCCAGATCAAGGAGCTCGCCACCGCCGGTCGCGATCCGCTCTCCGGCCCGCTCAAGCTCGGCGTCATCTACACCATCGGGCCCTACCTGCTGCCGCACCTCATCCCGCGCGTGCATCAGGCGGCGCCGTCGATGCCGCTGCTGATCCAGGAAAACTACACCGCCCGGCTGGCCGAATCCCTCAAGCGTGGCGATCTCGACGTGATCGTCATCGCGCTGCCCTTCGAAGAGCCCGGCATCGTCACCCAGGCGGTGTACGACGAACCCTTCCGGGTGCTGATGCCCACCGGCCACCCGTGGGAGAACGACAGCTCGATCCCCGCCAAACGGCTGGCCGAAGAGCAGCTGCTGCTGCTGGGCGCCGGCAACTGCTTCCGCGATCAGGTGCTGGAAGTCTGCCCCCTGTGCCGCCCCGGTGAGGGCCTGCAGCGCACGCTGGAAGGCAGCTCGCTGGAAACCATCCGCCACATGGTGGCCACCGGCGCCGGCGTGACCGTGCTGCCCAGCACCGCCGCGGCGCCGATCCCCGGCGGCAACCCGCTCCTCACCGTGCGTCCCTTCGAGGCGCCGGAACCCTTCCGCCGCATCGCGCTGGCGTGGCGGGTCACCTACCCGCGCAGCGGCGCCATCGACGTGATCCGCCAGGCGATCCTCGCCAGCCCGCTCGACGGCGTGCGCCCGATCAATCCCCGCTAGATTTCGCCCGGACATCCCACCAGCCGGCCTCGGTGACCAGCCAGTCCATCGACTGGTCGTGGGGCTGCGGCCAGCAGGTGTCGGCCCGGGCCAGCTCGAAGGCCACCCCGGCGGTGGCCGGCGCCGGGTCGAGGGCCGCCAGCGTGCGGTCGAAATAACCGCCGCCATAGCCCAGCCGGAACCCCGCCCCGTCGAACACGTTGAGCGGCACCAGGATCAGGTCCGGTTCGATCCGCTCGTCCCCTGCCGGTACTGGAATCCCGTGGTGGTCTGTGGCCATCGGCGCCTCGGGGTGCCAGCGCAGGAAGATCATCGGCTGGCCCGCCGCGCGCACCACCGGCAGGGCCGCCTGACGGGCCGGATCGGCGGCCAGCCAGCGGGTCATCCACGGCACCAGATCCACCTCGCCCCGCCACGGCCAGCAGAAGGCCAGACGCCGGGGACGCAGGCGGTCGACCAGGGCGTCCAGATGGGATTCGATGTGCGCGGTGCGTGCGGCCCGCTCGGGTTCGGGCAGGGTTTCGCGGGCGGCGATCCGGGCATTCCGGAGGTTTTTGCGCAGCGCGGAAATTTCGGCTTCGGAAAGGCCCCCGGAAGGGGGGAGGGGCGGGGTCACTGTGCTATTCTCCGACGGCATTTTGGCGAGACGTAGAGCGATGAAGAATAGCGCGTGGGCCGTCCTGGCGGCAGTTTTGTGGATGGCCATGCCGGCCGGCGGCGATCCGGGGGACGAGCGCATCCTGCTGGCCCGGGACGCAGCCCGCAGCGGCGACCGCAGCCGGCTCAACCTCTACGCCCCGCCCACCGGCCACGTGCTCGATCCCTATCCCGAGTTCTGGGCCCTGTCCAACATGCTGGCCCGTCCCAACGACGTGGATTCGGCCCGCATCCGCGATTTCCTGCAGCGCTACCCGGGCAGCTGGCCCGCCGAAAAGTTGCGCGCCGACTGGCTGCGCTACCTCGGCAAGCGGGGCGATTTCGGCCCCCTGCTGGCCGAGTTCGGCAACCTCGAACAGCCCGACCAAGACATCAAGTGCTACCACCACCAGGCGCGCCTCAGCAGCGGAGATCCCGCCCTGCTCCCGGAAGTGCGCCCGATGTGGTTCTCGCTGGTGGATACGCCCGAAAGCTGCGTGCCGATCCTCCAGGCCCTGGCCCGGGAGGCGCTCGTCAGCCCCGACGAGATCTGGGGCCGTGTGCGTCGCCTGATGGAAGCCAAGCGCACCACCGGCGCCAAGGGCGCGGCCAGCTTGCTGCCCTTCGACCAGCAGCCCGCTTCCATCGACCTGGAGCGCGCCGGAGCCAACCCCTCCACCTGGCTCGACCGCCTGCCGGTCAACTTTGCCGCCAGCCGCCCCGGCCGTGAGCTCGCCCTGATCGCCCTCGCCCGCCTTGCCCGTGACGATCCCCAGGGCGCCTACGCGCGCTACGTGGGCCTCAACGAGCGCTTCTCCGCCGCCGAACGCAGCTACGCCCTCGGCCAGATCGCCTGGCAGGCCGCTGCCAAACTGATGCCCGACGCCAACGCCTGGTTCAAGGCCGCGGGCGACACCCCGATGTCCGAAGAGCAGGCCGCCTGGCGCGTGCGTGCAGCCCTGCGCGCCGGCGACTGGAAGGCCGTCCGCACCGCCGTCGAGGCCATGTCTGCCGACCAGCGCGCCCAGCCCGACTGGACCTACTGGCTCGGCCGCGCCCACCAGGCCCAGGGCAACCGCGAAGCCGCCCGCAAGGAGTTCGAGCGCATCGCTGGCCACCCCAACTTCTACAGCATCCTCGCCGACGAGGAGCTTGGCCGCACCTTCACCCTGCCCAAGAAGGCCCGCGCGCCCAGCGGCGACGAGTTCGAGCAGACCCGCCAGACGCCGGGCATCCAGCGCGCCATCGCCCTGTTCCGCCTGGATCTGCGCACCGAAGGCACGCGCGAATGGAACTGGACCCTGCGCAACCGGGACGACCGCTTCCTGCTCTCCGCCGCCCAGCTCGCCCAGCAGCTCGGCATCTACGACCGGGCCATCAACGCCGCCGACAAGACCCGCAACGAGCACGACTACAGCCTGCGCTACCTCGCTCCCTACCGGGAGCGCGTCGAGCCCAACGCGCGCAGCCGCGATCTCGACCCGGGCTGGGTGTATGGCCTGATGCGCCAGGAGAGCCGCTTCGTCACCGCCGCCCGCTCCGGCGTCGGCGCCCAGGGGCTGATGCAGATCATGCCCGCCACCGGCAAGTGGGTCGCCGGCAAGCTCGGCATGAGCGGCTACAACGTCGGCTGGCTGCAGGACCCGGACACCAACGTGATGCTCGGCACCACCTACATGCGGATGGTCCTCGAAGGGCTCGACAACCACCCGGTGCTCGCCTCGGCGGCCTACAACGCCGGCCCCGGCCGCGCCAAGCGGTGGAAGGACGTGAAGCCCCTCGAAGGTGCGATCTACGCCGAATGCATCCCCTTCAACGAAACCCGCGACTACGTGAAGAAGGTGATGGCCAACGCCGTCATTTATGCCGCCCTGTTTGAAGGCCGTGCGCCGTCCCTCAAGGCCAGGCTCGGCACCATCGCGGCGAGCGACGGCAGCACCCGCGGGCTGGGCAGTGCGGCCCCCGGCGCCGGCCTCGACGAGCCCACGCCGGGCGCCGGCAGCAACGAATAAGGGCGGGCAGGGAATTAGCTGCCCGCTGCGCACTCCAACAAGCTGATTCCCCACCCTTTCTTACCCCGGAGACCGGACATGCCCCTTCCCCGCAAGATCCTCCTCGTTGGCGGCAGTGGTTTTGTCGGTACCGCGATCGCAGAGCGCCTCACCCGTGACGGCGTCAGCCTGATCGTGCCAACCCGCCGGCTCGCCAATGCCAGCCACCTGCGCGTCCTGCCCGGCACCGAAGTGGTCGAAGCCGACGTCTTCGATCCCGCCGCGCTGGCCCGCCTGATGAACGGCGTCGATGCCGTGGTCAGCCTCGTCGGCGTGCTCCACTCAAGCCCCGGCACACCGTGGGGCCCGGCCTTCGCCCGCGCCCACGTGGAGCTGCCGACCAAGCTGGTCGCCGCTGCCCGGGCGGCCGGCGTCGGGCGCATCGTGCATGTGAGCGCCCTCGGCGCCGATCCCGCCGGGCCGTCGGAATACCAGCGCTCCAAGGCCGCCGGCGAAGCCGCGATCCGCGCCGGCAGCCCTGATTTGGCGTGGACCATCCTGCGTCCATCGGTGATCTTCGGGCCCGGCGACAGCTTCCTCAATCTCTTCGCCGGCCTCGTGCGGCGCTTTCCGCTGATGCCCCTGGGCGGCGCCAGCGCCCGCTTCCAGCCGGTTTATGTGGGCGACGTGGCCGACGTGGTGGCCGAATGCCTCGAGCGCCAGGATGCCGTCGGCCAGACCTTCGAGCTCACCGGCCCGCAGGTCTACACCCTGCGCCAGCTGGTCGAATACGTGGGGCTGCTCACCGGCTGCCGGCGCCCGGTGATCCCGCTGCCCGAAGGGCTGGCGATGCTCCAGGCGGCTGTCCTCGAATGCCTGCCCGGCACGCTGATGAGCCGCGACAACGTGCGCTCGATGCGCGCCGACAACGTTGCCAGCGGCGCCCCCCAGCCCTGGGGGCGGAGGCCCACCTCGCTGGAAGCCATCGCGCCGTGCTACCTGGGCACCGCCAACAAGCGCGGCCGCCTCGATGCGGCGCAGTTGCGGCGCGACTAGGCCCGCTCCGATCCTGCAACCCCCCGTCTGATCCATGGAAATCTACTGCGTCGGTGGCGCCATCCGCGACGAACTGCTCGGTCTGCCGGTCAAGGACCGGGACTGGGTGGTCGTCGGCGCCACCCCTGAAACCCTCGTCGCCGAAGGCTACAAGCCGGTCGGCAAGGATTTTCCGGTCTTCCTCCATCCGCGCACCCACGAGGAATACGCGCTGGCCCGCACCGAGCGCAAGACCGCGCCGGGCTACGCCGGCTTCGTCTTCCACACCGACCCGTCGGTGACGCTCGAAGAAGATCTTGCCCGCCGCGACCTCACCATCAACGCCATCGCCCGCGGCGCCGACGGCGTGCTGGTCGACCCCTTCCACGGCCGCCGCGATCTCGCCGACGGCATCTTCCGTCACGTGAGCCCGGCCTTTGCCGAAGATCCGGTGCGCATCCTGCGTCTGGCGCGCTTCGCGGCCCGCTTTGCGGAGTTCCGCGTGGCGCCCGAAACCCTTGATCTGATGCGTGGCATGGTCGCTGCCGGCGAGGTGGACGCGCTGGTGCCCGAGCGCGTGTGGCAGGAGATCGCCCGCGGCCTGATGGAAGCCCGGCCATCCCGGATGATCCAGGTGCTGCGCGACTGCGGCGCCCTGGCCCGGCTGCTGCCCGAGGTGGACCGGATGTTCGGCGTGCCCCAGCCGGCCCAGTATCACCCCGAGGTGGACTGCGGTGCGCACCTGCTCCTGGTGCTCGACGAAGCCGCCGCCACCGGCCAGCCCCTGGCGGTGCGGCTCGCCTGCCTGCTCCACGACCTGGGCAAGGGCCTCACCCGTCCCGATCTGCTGCCCCACCACTACGGTCACGAGGCGGTGAGCGAGCGGCTCGCCAGGGTGGTTTGCGAGCGCCTCAAGTGCCCCGCCGACTGCCGCGATCTGGCGCTGATGACCGCCCGCGAGCACGGCATCGTCCATCAGGCCATGGTGCTGCGCGCCGCCACCGCGGTGAAGCTCGTCGAACGCTGTGACGGCCTGCGCCGGCCGGAGCGCTTCGCAGCGTTGCTCGACGCCTGCGCCTGCGACCACCGGGGCCGCGCCGGGCTCGCCGGCCGGCCTTACCCCCAGCGGGATCGCCTGCTGGCGGTGCTGGCCGCGGTGCGCGGGGTGGATGCCGGCGCCATCGCCCGCAGCCTTGCCGACAAGTCGCAGATCCCGGTCGCGGTTCATGCGGCCCGGGTGGCGGCGGTGCGCAAGCTCGGTCTGGATGACGAAACGAATGTTGACAGATTGTCGCCGGAGGCCCGGCAGTAATCCCGCGGCAACCCTGGCGACGGGGGGCATACAATGCCGCCCAGACATGTCCTCGAACCTGGTTTTTTCCGTGCTTCCGGCCCCATTCCGGCGATTTGCGCTGATCCTGCTGATCGTCGGCGCGGCCACTGCGGCTCACGCCAACCAGCCGATCCCGGCCTTTGCCGAAGTGAAGGCCGGCGCCACGCCGTCGGTGGGGGTGCTGCTCGCCCGCGACGGCACCCCGCTGTCCGAGCGGCGGCTCGACCCGCGGGTGCGGCGGCTGGAGTGGGTCGGCCTGGCCAACCTGTCGCCAGCCCTCAAGGAAGCCCTGCTGGCCGCCGAGGACAAGCGCTTCTTCGAACATTCGGGCGTCGACTGGCGGGCCTTTGCCGGCTCGCTGTGGCACAACCTGTGGTACGACCGCAAACGGGGCGCCTCCACGCTGTCGATGCAGCTCGCCGGCCTCCTCGACCCCGAGCTGGCCCTCGGCCGTGACGGCGCGCCGCGTCGCTCCATCGGCCAGAAGTGGGACCAGGCCCTCGCCGCCCAGGCCCTGGAGAACCGCTGGACCAAGGAGCAGATCCTCGAGGCCTACCTCAACCTGGCGCCCTTCCGGGGCGACCTGCAGGGCGTGCATGCGGCGTCCCGCGCGCTGTTCGGCAAAACCCCGGGCGAGCTCGGCCGGCCCGAGGCGCTGGTGCTGGCGGTGCTGCTGCGGGGCCCCAACGCCAAGGCGGATGTGGTTGCCCGCCGGGCCTGTGTGCTGGCCGAGCGCATCGGCAACCCGTCGGCCTGCGGCCCCGCCCAGCGCATCGCCGATACCACCCTCGACCGCCAGCATATCGGCCCGCGCTGGGAGCTGGCGCCGCATCTCGCCCGCCAGCTTCTCCAGCAGCCCGGCGAGCGCCTCGTCACCACCCTCGACGCCGACGCCCAGCGCCTGACCCTGGCGGCCCTGCGCCGGCTCGGCCCGACCGACGCGGCCGCGGTGGTCATCGACAACGCCACCGCCGACGTGCTCGCCTACGTGGGCGCGCCGGATGCGGCCCAGGCGGATCACGCGGCGATCCTGCGCAGCAGCGGCAACCTGCTCCTGCCCTTCGTCTACGGCATCGCGATCGAGCGCCGTCAGCTCACCGCCGCAACCCTGCTGGACGATTCCCTCTCCAACCACGCGCCCACCAACCCCGACGAACGCCTGTGGGTGAGCGCCCGCCGGGCCCTTGGCGAGAACCTCTCCGAACCCTCTCAGGCGGTGCTGCGGATGGTAGGCGAACAACTGCCCGAGCGCTTCCGGGTGGCTGATCTGGATGTGGGGCGCAGTGGCCAGGCCGAACTCGGCCTGCTGGCCATTGCCGGCCTCTACCGCAGCCTGGGCAATGGCGGGCTATGGCTGGCGCCGCGCAGCACGCCCGGCGGCGAGCGGGTCGCCCGGCGCATGCTGCGGCCCGAGGCGGGGTTCATCGTCGGCGACATCCTCACCGAGGCCGACGTCGAAGGCATGCCCCAGCCCTTCGTGCTCCGCCAGTACGTGCCCGACGGGCGCGAGACGCTGGTGGCGGGCTTTTCAGACCGCTACACCGTGGCCCTGTGGTCGGCGGGCACCCGTGGCACGCCGGCGCTGGCCAGTGCCGCCTGGCACGAGATCCTGCGCGGCCTGCACCGCAACCAGCCGGCTGCCCGGCCGGCGCCGCCGCCGGGCGTGGTGTCGACGCTGGTGGTGTTCGAGCCGCCGGTGGAAAGCCCGCGCCGGGAGTGGTTCATCCGCGGCACGGAAGTGGAACGGGTGGCGCTGCCCCGCAGCCTGCCGCGGATCGCCTGGCCTGCCAACGGCATGCTGGTAGATGCGATGGCGCTGGCGGGCGATCCGGGTTTTCGCATCCATTTCGAGGGCAGCCGCCTGCCGCCCGGCGCCTGGTGGCGTCTGAACGGCGAGCGGGTGGGCAACGGAAACGGCAGCACGAACGGCAATGGCGGGCGGGCCAGCTGGCGGCCGGTGGCGGGCCGTCATGTGCTGGATCTGATGGCCACCGACGGGCAGCTCCTCGACAGCGTCACCTTCGCGGTGCGCGCGCCTCTCGACGACGAGCCGTCAAAGCCAGCGGACCAGCAGCCAGACCGCCAGTGACATCAGCAGCGTGCTGGTGAACGGGATGTGGATGTGACGTCCGAAGACGTCGAAATGCAGATCACCGGGCAGATGCCCGATGCGCCAGCGCCGCAGCGGCAGGCCGGAGCTCAGCCCCGACACCACCGCCAGCACCACGATTGCCAGCAACCACTTGAGCATCGGCCCTCTACCTGCCGTCGAAAATGAAGCGTCGGGCAGGCGCAACGGGCACCGGCCGACAACGCGGGAGCCCGGACCTTACCGCGTTTCCGGCCGCCCGTGTTGCCAGCGCAGACGGCGACGGCGGTTGAGCAGCGCGCCGCCGATGGCCATCCCGGCCAGCCCGACGACCGCCGGTTCGTTGATCGCCGAAGGTGCGGGCGCAGAGGCCGGGGATGACACCGAGCCGGCGCTCACTGCCGCCCAGCGCAGGGTGCCGCCGGCGTAAAGCGCCTCGCCCAGCCCGTCGCCATAGAAAGTGACGGTGGAGAAGGTGCGGCTGTCGTCGATGGCTGCCACGAAGTTGGTGAATGCGTAATCGGTGGTGCCGTCGCCGTCGTAATCCTTGTTGCCTGGGTTGGAATCGGCGTTGATGGCATTGGCCACGATGCGGGTGGCGCCCCCGTCGAAGGAGATGAACAGGTTGGAGCCGACCGGCGCGCCGGTGTCCGGGTGGAGCACGCTGGTGCAGCAGGTGGCCCAGTCGGCGATTTCCAGGCCGAAGGCGTTGACCGGCGTGGCGAAGGTGAAGGTCAGCCCGGAGCCCGACGCCGGCACTGCCGGGGCGATCGCGATGGTCGCGCCACCGACCGCGTATGACCGGCCCGCCGCGCGATAGCCGTTGTAGTCGCCATAGACGAAGCGGTCGGTGTTGTCGGTGGCGCGGATCGTCAATCCGGGCAGCGTCCAGCTCGAGGCGTTGGACGTCAGGCCGGAGAGCGCCAGCGTCTGCACCGTGCCGCCGACGCCGGTGATCGTGCTGTCGAAGGCCGCCCGGCCACTGAGCACGTCATTGTTGTAGATGACCGGCGCCGCGATGGCGCCCAGGGACAATAAACTGCCAACGGCACTGCAGGCCAGCTTCCTGCGCATTTCTGCCTCCGTGAAAAATTTCACGAATTTCAAGCAAAATTTACGCCCAAAATGGTTTGTTTATGTAAAACAATGGCTTGGGTTTGGTGCTGAAATAATTCGCCACAAAGTGTAAAGACACCCGACAGTGCCGCTGCGGTGTTCGGGCGTGTCTTTTGCTTTTCTCTACTCCCCGGCTGGGGTAAGTTCTCCGCCTGAACACTTCCAACGCCCGAGCCGATGACCTTTTCCCCCGCCCGCAGCCCCCTCCGCCTGACCGCAGGATTCCGTCCATGAACCGCTCCCGCTTCGGCGATCTGGAAGTGCTGTGTCACACCCCCTCCGGCCCGGTCCGCGAGACGCCTCTCCTGTTCGTGCACGGCGCCTACACCGCCGCGTGGTGCTGGGAAGAGCAGTTCCTGCCGTGGTTCGCCGCCCAGGGCTATGCGTCGTATGCGGTGTCCCTGTCGGGCCACGGGCGTAGTCGCGGCCGGACCTACCTGGACAGCTTCTCGATCTCGGATTACGTGGATGACGTGGCGGAGGTGGCCGGCAAGCTGCCCGCGACGCCGGTGCTCATCGGCCACTCGATGGGCGGGATGGTGGTCCAGAAGTACCTGGAGCGTCACACGGCGCCGGCGGTGGTGCTGATGTCGTCGGTGCCGCCCCAGGGCCTGCTTGGCTCGGCCTTCGGGCTGGCGTTCTCCAAGCCGCACCTGCTGGGCGACCTCAACCGCATCATGGGCGGCGGCCAGCCCCAGCTGGAAACCCTGCGCCACGCGCTGTTCCACGAGACCATCGAACTCGAGCGCCTGCAGCGTTACTACCACCTCTGTCAGCCCGAATCCCATCGGGCGATCTGGGACATGTCGCTGTTCGACCTGCCGTCCCTGGCGCGCATCGAGTTGCCGCCGATGCTGGTGCTGGGCGCCGAGCACGACGTGCTGATCCCGCCCGACCAGGTGCGTCTCACCGCCCGCCGCTACGACGTCGAACCGCAGATTCTGCCGGGCCTCGGCCACGGCATGATGCTGGAGAGCGACTGGCGGGTGGCGGCCGATCCAATCCTGGCGTGGCTGAAGTCGCTCGATCTGTGACGGGTCGTGCCAATCGCGCGGGGCCGTGAACTTCGTCATTGCGGACGCCCATTTTGTGTTCCATCCTGAAATCGTGCGACTGGCGGTGATTTCGGAGCGTTGAAGCGGGCTTCCGGTGTCGTCTGCCGGATTTCCTTCAACCTTTGGAGGCCACAGCCGTTAAGAAAAACAGGGGGACACGTCTCTCACCCCGGAACGGAGGCCGAAATGGTGATCTTCATGGATATGGAAAGCGGTGAACGGAGCTACCTCGAGCCCGAGATGTCCGACGGGCCGGCCTATGATGACGAAGTGCTGAACGCCAACCTGCTGCCGCCCGAGCTCGCGCTTGGCCTGCAGGAGATCCCGGCCGCCAGCCACGAGCGTCACGCGGTGCCGACCGACGTGGATGCCTTCCTGAGCGCGGTGTATCGCTTCCAGGAATAATCAGCCCCAGCGTTTCGATCAAATAAACAGCCCGCCGGCGTGATGCGCCGGCGGGCTGTTTGCATGTGGACCGGCCGCCTTACAGGCTGTGCAGGCGGTCGCCGCGCAGGAAGCCGATCAGCGGCTGGCCGATGTTGCGCGACAGGGCGATCACCTTGAAGAGCTCGCCCATCTCGTGGGGGCCGGTGAGCCGCTGCACGGCCTTGGACGCGCGGATGTAGTCGGCGCTGTCTTCGGGCGCCCGGCGGGCGAGGCAGGCCAGCACGCCGCAGTTGAACAGGAAGTTCGCCTGGTCGGCGTAGCCCATCACATCCAGCCCGGCCTCGAAGCCGGCCTCGGCGATGGCGGTGAAATCCACGAAGGCGGTGATGTCGTTGAGCCCCGGCCACAGGAAGGGATCGCCGTGGGCGTGGTGGCGGTAGTAGCACAGCAGCGTGCCGGTGCTGCGGCTGGGCAGGTAGTACTCGGCGCGGGGGTAGCCGTAGTCGATCAGGATCATCGCGCCCTGTTCGAGGCGCGCGGCCCATTCGGCCACCCAGGCCCGGCCGGCGAGGTTGATCTCGCTGACGTATTCGCCTTCGGAGGGCAGGGGTAGCGCGAGGGCCTCGGCCGCCTCGGCCACCCGGCCGGCGACAGGGCGGTCGGCCCACACGAAGCGCCCCTCGCCATCGAGGCTCACGCCGCGCTCGAAGATGCCTTCCGGGCGCCACGCCACCAGATGCACCGGCATCACGTCGAGCACCTCGTTGGCCACCAGGGCGCCGGAGAAACGCTCCGGCAGGGTGTCGAGCCAATGCACGCGGCCGGCCAGATGTGGCACCTTGGCGGCCAGGGTGTCGAACTGGCGTTCGCGCAGCTCGCCCGAGACCTCGAGGATGCCGTAGCTTTCGGGCAGCGCGCCCTGGAGCTCGAGTTCGAGGAGCAGATCGGCAGCGAGCAGCCCGGTGCCGGCGCCGGCTTCGATGATGTGGGGCGCCGACAGGCTCATCACCTGCTGCAGCTGGCTGGCCAGCGCCTGACCAAAGAGGGGTGTGAGCTCCGGTGCGGTGATGAAATCCCCGCCCGGCCCGAACTTGCGCGAGCCGCCGCTGTAATAGCCCAGCCCGGGGGCGTAGAGGGTTTCGGCCATGTAGCTGGAGAACGGGATCCAGCCCCCTTCGGCAGCGATCAAGGCCTGCAGGCGGGCGACGAGGGCGGCGCTTTGTTCGAGGGCTTCGGCTGACGGCTGGGGCAGGTTCATGGCGGCGCTGGCGTGTAAAATCCGCATTTTACCCTGCCGCGCTACCGTGCCGCGGCGCGGGGATGCCGCACGTCGCAAGACAGCGCCATTTCGGCCAGCGGCACCGTATGATATCGCTCCCCGTAGAACCCCTTTTCAGGCAGTCATGAATCAACCGGCAGCTGCGCCTGTCGCCCTCGTGACCGGCGCAGCCCGGCGCGTCGGCGCTGAAATCGCCCGCCACCTGCATGCCGCAGGCGCGCAGGTCGTGCTCCATTGCCGCCAGTCGCGGGATGAGGCCGATGCCCTCGCCGCGGCCTTCAATGCCGCGCGGCCCGATTCGGCGCTGGTCGTGCAGGCCGATCTGCTGGATACCGGGGCGCTGGGCGGTCTGGTCGATGCTGTTGTTGCCCATTATGGGCGTCTGGATGCGCTGGTCAACAACGCGTCGAGCTTCTTTCCCACCGCGATGGGCGAGATCGACGAGGTGGCGTGGCTGGACCTGATTGGCTCCAACCTCAAGGCGCCGCTGTTCCTGGCCCAGGCGGCCAATCCCTGGCTGCAGGCAGCCCAGGGGGCGATCGTCAATATCGTCGATATCCACGCCGAGCGCCCGCTGAAAGGCTACCCGCTTTACTGCGCCGCGAAGGCCGGTCTGCTGGGTCTGACCCGTGCGCTGGCCCTTGAACTGGCGCCGCGGGTCCGGGTCAATGGTGTTGCCCCCGGCGCGATCGAGTGGCCCGAGGATGGTCAGTTTCCGCCCGCCGAGCGCGACGCCGTGGTGGCCCACACGCTGCTGCAGCGGGTCGGCGCGCCGTCGGATATCGCCCGGACAGTCCGTTTTTTGCTCTTCGATGCGCCCTACGTCACAGGTCAGATCATTCCGGTCGATGGCGGGCGCAGTGCGCATTTATAACGTATTTAACATTTATCACCGTCGGATCGTCTTTTCGCCCGACTTATAATCATCGAACATCTGGAAAACAATGGAACACGCAGTGGCAGTCCCCGCGCCGGTGGCAGACGACTCTCCCGAAACGGAATCCCGTTTCTCCAATTCCTTCCTGCGCCTCAAGAAGTTCCTGATGCGCAAGACGGGGGAGGCCATCGTCGACTACGGCATGATCGAGGAAGGCGACGTGGTGATGGTCTGCGTGTCCGGCGGGAAGGATTCCTTCACGCTGCTCTCGCTGCTGCTTGAACTGCGCGAGCGGGCGCCGATCAACTTCCGAGTCGTGGCCATGAACCTCGACCAGAAGCAGCCCGGCTTCCCCGACCACGTGCTGCCGGCGTACTTCGAATCCATCGGCGTCGAATACAAGATCGTCACCGAGAACACCTACAAGATCGTCAAGGACAAGATCCCCGAGGGCAAGACCACCTGCTCCCTGTGCTCCCGTCTGCGTCGCGGCATCATCTACCGTACCGCCAAGGAAGTTGGCGCCACCAAGATCGCCCTGGGCCATCATCGGGATGACATGATCGAGACCATGTTCCTCAACATGTTCTTCGGCGGCAAGATGAAGTCCATGCCGCCCAAGCTGGTGAGCGACGACCGTCAGAACGTGGTGATCCGCCCGCTGGCCTACTGCTCGGAGAAGGACATCGAACGGTTTGCCCGGGGCATGGAATATCCGATCATCCCGTGCAACCTGTGCGGCAGCCAGGAAAACGCGCAGCGCAAGCAGATCAAGGCTATGCTACGCGATTGGGATAGTCGCTTCCCCGGTCGTATCGTATCCATCGCCACCGCGATGAAGAACGTCGTTCCGTCCCATCTGGCGGACGGCAAGCTGTTCGATTTCCTGAACGTCACGCGCGGCACGGAAGTGGAGCAGGGCGACATCGTGTTCGATACTCCCGAACTTCCGCCAGTCGCGCAAGAAGATGCCTCAGCGATCCCCATCGGGATCTGGAGAAGTTAGAGCTTATGGATCGCCCACCCAGCCTCCCGTGCACGTCTGAGGGATTCACCGTGACTGTCTCCCCCTGTCAGACGGGGATCACCGGAGCATGCCACGATGAATGAGCGTGCCGCCACCCGGTGCCTGCTGTATGCAGACGTGGCAGGTCGTGTCCGTTTGTCCGTCAAGCTGGGTGAGGCGGAGGCTGGCTACGCCGTCGAGCGTTGCCTTAACCGCATGTCCCGCTGCGCGGAGGCCTATTCGGCCGAAGGGCTGGAGCTGCGTCCGGAAGTGATTGTTGCCCGTTTCGGCGATGCAGATTCTGCCCTGCTGGCGGCCCGCGAGATGCGCGAACGGGTACGGGCGCTGCCGCCGATGAGCGGCATCAAGCTGGTGCTGCGGGCCGGGGTGGTGCTGGAGTCCGAAGGGGGCGACGAAGAAGGCGCTGCGGAGAAGATGGCCGCCCGCCTGGTGGATGGCTGCAATCCCGACACCATCACCGTCTCCGAGAGCCTTTCCGAGCTGCTCTCGCCGTCCATGCGGCGCCTGCTCGGCAAGCTCGACGACGCAGCCAGCAACGCACCCTTTCCGGCGCTTGAGCTGGGCAACGCGCCGCCGCCCACGCCGGCCGAGCTCCGCCAGGAAGCGATGCAGTCGGTCAGGCAGCTGCGGGTCAGTTTCCGGGGCCAGAAGTGGGTCATCGATGCGGCCCATCCGACCTTGCTGTTCGGTCGCGAAACCGGCAACGACATCGTCGTGTCCGACCCGCGGGTTTCCCGCCAGCACGCCCGCATCGAGCTGCGCAACGGCATGTTCTATCTGGCCGATTCCAGCACCAACGGCACTTACCTGCTGGAGGAGGGGGCGGCGGAGCACTGCATCAAGCGCGGCGAGTTCGCGCTGTCCGAGAAAGGCCACATCGGCTGCGGTTTCTCGGTGGGTGACAACATGTCCGACGCGGTGGCGTTCGCCCTCGACTGATCCTCGGCGGCAGGCGCAACCCAGTGAAAAGGGCCCTCAGCGGGCCCTTTTCTGTCATGGCGCCGGGGCGTTTCAGCCCTTCAGACAGGTGCTCATGAACTTCTTGCGATCATCGCCCTTCAGCACCTTCTCGCCGGCCTCCTTGTTGCAGGCCTTCATCTTTTCCTGCTGCGGGGTGCCCTTGGCTTCGGCGGCGGCGGGTTTGGCGGAGAGGCATTCCTTCATGAAGGCCTTGCGCTCGTCGCCCTTCTTGTCGGCGGCGGATGCGTTGCATTCCTTCATCTTGTTCTGCTGGGTGGAGGCCGCGAAGGCGGCGGGTGCCAGACCGGCGGCAAACATCGAAACAGCGACACTCAGGATCAATTTTTTCATCTGGCCACTCCTCGTATGGGCGGGTTGTCGGAACTGCAACATCATCATAAACGGTGCTTGGGTGAATCCGTTGACGGCCCGGTCCGCCGGGGCGGTCGGATGCCGTGTCTTTTGGTTAAAAGCCGCCGTCTTCCATTGCCCGACGCTGGCGGTCGACGAACTCCTGGGTCGAGTCGATGCCCCGCAGCAGCAGGATCGTCGAGCGCACTGCGGCTTCCAGGAGCACCGCCAGGTTGCGGCCGGCCGCCACCGGCAGCACGACGCGGCGGAGCGGCACGCCGAGGATGAGCTGCTGCTCGCCTTCGAGGGACAGGCGTAGGGGATCCTGGTCGCCGGGCTGGCGGCGCTGGAGGTGGACCACCAGCTTGAGCTTCATCTTCCGCCGGCAGGCGGTCTCGCCGAAGATCGTGCGGATGTTGAGGATGCCCAGGCCGCGCACTTCGATGACGTCCTGGAGCAGGGCCGGGCAACGGCCTTCGAGGACGGTCGGGGCGATGCGGGAGAACTCGACGATGTCGTCGGCAACCAGGCCATGGCCCCGGGAGATGAGTTCCAGGGCGAGCTCGGACTTGCCGGCGCCCGAATCCCCGGTGATGAACACGCCCAGGCCCAGCACGTCCATCATCACCCCGTGCAGGGCGACCCGTTCGGCGAGTTTGCGCGACAGGTAGCTGCGCAGCAGGTCGATGACGTTGGCCGCCGGCAGTGGGCTGGCGAAGAGGGCCACGTCTTCGTTGGCGCAGACGGTGCGGATCAGGCTGGGGATGTCTTCGTCGTCGGCGACGATGATGGCTGGCGGGCCGTAGGAGAGGATCTCGCGGACATGGTGGATCACCTTGTCGCGGGTCTGGCGGCGGGCCCAGGCGAGCTCGGACGAGCCGAGGATCTGCAGGCGGTCGGGGTGGATCAGGTTGAGGTGGCCGACCATGTCGGCGGGCCAGATGCGGTCTTCGGAGACCGAGATGCGGGTGTCGAGGCTGCCGCAGATGTGGCGCAGCCTCAGGCGGTCGAGGTTGTCGTCAAACAGCCGCGCTACTGTTGTCTGGCGCATCGCTGCCCCACTGGGCAAAGAGGGAGTGGGCCGCGAGGGCGTCCGGGGCGGTCAGGAGCTGATCGCGGAAGCTGCGATCGCTGAACATCTGGGCGAGTTCGGAAAGGAGCTGCAGGTGGTGTTCGTTGGCCTGTTCGGGCACCAGCAGCACGAACAGCATCGAAACGGGGCGGCCGTCCGGGGCGTCGAAGGGGACGGGTTCGGCGAGACGCATGAAGGCGCCCAGCGCGTCCTTGAGGCCCTTGATGCGTCCGTGGGGAATCGCGATGCCCTGCCCGAGACCGGTCGAGCCGAGCTTCTCGCGGGCAAACAGGCTGTCGAAGACGGTGCTCCGGGCGATGCCGTGATTGTTCTCGAACAGCAGGCCGGCCTGCTCGAAAGCACGCTTCTTGCTGCTCGCCTCGAGGCCGACGACCACATTGGCTGGAGGCAGAAGTTTGGCGATGAGGTTCATGGGCGGGACGCTCCTGTACGCGGTGGGACCGGGACAGGTTTCCGGGAACGAATCTGGAAAATCCGGGGGCGGGTGCCGCCGGGGCCGTTGTGTCAGTTGGGGCGCATTATAGCCACAACGGTCCCGGGGAGAAGGGGATTACTTGGGGCCGAAGATCAGGATTCGGCGAGGTGCTGCTTCAGGGAGTCATGGCCGTGATCGGAGGCCTTGTCCTTGTACTTCAGAACCTGGCGGTCGAGCTTGTCGGTCAGGGCGTCGATGGCGGCATACATGTCGGCATCCTCGCTCTCGACGTGGATGTCCTTGCCACGCACGTGAACGGTGACTTCGGCCTTCTGACGCAGCTTTTCCACCGAGAGGATCACGCCGACGCTGGTGACGTTGTCGAAATGACGGATCACGCGATCGAGCTTGGAGGTGACGTATTCGCGGATGGCCGGCGTAACTTCGACGTGATGCCCCGTGATGTTGAGGTTCATGGTTCTTACCTTTCTGTCAGATGGTTTTGCGCAGACTGACCGGCGGGATATCGAGGGACTCGCGACACTTTGCGATGGTCCTGCGTGCCACGACGATACCCTGCTGGCCCAACAACTCGGCAATCTTGGCGTCGGACAAGGGTTTCTTCTTGTCTTCCGCGGCTACCAGCTGGCGAATCAGCGCCCGAATCGCCGTCGAGGAAGCCGCCCCACCGGTGTCGGTGGCGACGTGACTGCCGAAAAAATGTTTGAACTCGAAAATGCCTCTTGGTGTGGCCATGTACTTCTGGGTGGTCACCCGCGAGACGGTGGACTCGTGCAATTCCAACTGTTCGGCGATTTCACGCAGTGTCAGAGGGCGCATCGCCACATCGCCATAATCGAAGAACTGACGCTGCCGGTCAACGATCGCTTGCGACACACGCTGGATGGTGTCGAAGCGCTGCTGAACGTTCTTGATGAGCCAGCGGGCTTCCTGCAGGTGATTGGACAGGGAGCCACTGGCGCCGCGGTTGTCCCGCAGGATCTGGGCATAAAGCTGGTTGATGCGCAGCTTGGGCATCGCATCCGGGTTGAGGTTAACAACCCAGGTGTTGCGGACCTTGCGGACGATGACATCCGGAACCACGTAGCGGATGTCGGACTGGGCGAAGCGGGCGCCGGGCCGGGGGTTGAGGTCGAGGATCAGGGCGTGGGCTTCGCGCAGCTCGTCGTCGGTGCAGCGCAGGGCGCGCTTGAGCTTGAGGTAGTCGCGGGCGGCGAGGAGTTCGAGGTGTTCGGCGACGATGGCCAGCGCCAGCTCGCGTTCGCGGCTGGGCGGCAGGGCGCGCAGCTGCAGGCCGAGGCATTCGCCGATGTCGGCAGCGCCGATCCCGCAGGGGTCGAGGCTCTGGATGTGGCGCAGGGCGATCGTGAGGTCGTCCAGATCCACTTCGAGCTCGGGCGGGAGTAGCGGAAGGAGGTCTTCGAGGGCCTGGCTGAGGTAGCCGTCGTCGTCGAGGGCCTCGATCATGAAGCGGGTGAGGGCGCGATCCCGGTCGGACAGCTGGGTGAGGGCGATCTGGGCGTCCAGGTGGTCGCGCAGGGTGGTGACCGTGGCCTGGAGATCCTGGAAATCGTTGTCGTCATCATCGTCCCGCGAGCCGCTGCCGGAGCCCTGCCAGTCGCCGCCTTCGGCGAAGTCGAACTCCCGGTCGGTGTCGCGCTCGCGCTGGTCGGATTCGCGGGCCTGCTCCTGCTCGCGCTCATGGGCGGCCTCGCTGCCGGCGGGGGCGGCCGGGCCGGGGGCTTCGAGACGGCTGGAGCCGAGGTTCGATTCCGGCTCGTCCCGCTCGATCATCGGGTTCTCGAGGAGGATCTTCTCGATCTCCTGGTTGAGCTCGAGGGTCGATAGCTGCAGCAGCTTGATGGACTGCTGTAGCTGCGGGGTGAGCGCGAGATGTTGGGAGAGTTTGAGCTGGAGGCTGGGCTTCATGACAACAATGATGCCTTAAAGCCGGAAGTGCTCGCCGAGGTAAACCTGACGGACCTGTTCATTCCGGACGATGTCTTCCGGGCGGCCGCTGGCCAGCACTTCCCCGGCATTGATGATGAAGGCGCGGTCGCAGATGCCGAGGGTTTCGCGGACGTTGTGGTCGGTGATGAGGACGCCGATGCCCTTTTCCTTGAGGAAGCGGATGATCTTCTGGATGTCGATCACGGCGATCGGGTCGACGCCAGCGAAGGGCTCGTCGAGGAGGATCAGCCGCGGGTCGGAGGCGAGGGCGCGGGCGATCTCGCAGCGCCGGCGCTCGCCGCCGGAGAGGGAGATCGCGGTGTTGTCGCGCAGGTGTTCGATGCCCAGCTCGCCGAGGAGCTGTTCGAGGCGTTCGGCCATTTCGGCCTTGCTGAGCTTCTGCAGTTCGAGCACGGCCTGAATGTTCTCGGCCACGGTGAGCTTGCGGAAGACGCTCATCTCCTGGGGCAGGTAGGACAGGCCGAGGCGGGCGCGCTGGTGGATCGGGCGATGGGTCAGCACCTGGTCGTCGAGGGTGATCTCGCCGCCATCGGCGACCACCAGGCCGACGATCATGTAGAAGCAGGTCGTCTTGCCGGCGCCGTTGGGGCCGAGCAGGCCGACCACTTCGCCACTGCCGACGTCGAAGGAGACGTCGTGGACGACGGTGCGGGCCTTGTACTTCTTGCGCAGGTTGCTGACTTTAAGCAGGCTCATCGCCGGGGTGTTCTTTCAGGACTCTACGAATGATTTCGGTCGAGAAGCCGCGACCTTGAAGAAAACGCGCCTGGCGCGCCCATTCTCGCGCGTCTGCCGGTGCTGCGGCGAACTTTCGGCGATGGATGTCGCAGGCGCGTTCGAATTCACTTTCCGGACAGTTGTCGGCAATGGCCAGGCCGATCTGCTCGGCGTCGACGCCGCGCCGGGCGAGCTCGCTCTTGAGCCGGGAGGCGCCGAAGCGGGCCGCCTTGGCGCGCACGTAGGCATCGGCGAAGCGGGCGTCGGAGAGGAGGCCAAGCTCGACCAGACGGTCGAGTTCGGCGCTCACCTCTTCCTCGCTGCCGAGGGTGCCCAGCTTGCGGGCGAGCTCGGCGCGGGAATGCTCCCGCTGGGCCAGGCAGCGCAGGGCCCGCTCATGCAGACTGGTGGCCATGGACGACGGTGTTTCCTGCCGGAGACGTTCAGGCTGCCGCGGCGGGGGCGGCGGGCGTGATCACGGCCATCTCAGGCAGCCCGACGGCGACGCGGATCTTGTTTTCGATCTCGCGGGCGATGTGCGGGTTGCTCTTGAGGAATTCGCGGGCGTTGTCCTTGCCCTGGCCGATCTTCTCGCCGTTGTAGGCGTACCAGGCGCCGGACTTGTCCACGAACTTGTGCTGGACGCCCAGGTCGATGATCTCGCCCTCGCGGGAGGTGCCTTCGCCGTACAGGATGTCGAACAGGGTTTCGCGGAACGGGGGCGCGACCTTGTTCTTGACGACCTTGACCTTGGTTTCGGAGCCGATCACCTCGTCGTTCTTCTTGATGGTGCCGATGCGGCGGATGTCCATCCGCACCGAGGCGTAGAACTTGAGGGCGTTGCCGCCGGTGGTGGTCTCGGGGCTGCCGAACATCACGCCGATCTTCATCCGGATCTGGTTGATGAAGATGACCAGGGTGTTGGTGCGCTTGATGTTGGCGGTGAGCTTGCGCAGGGCCTGGGACATCAGGCGGGCCTGCAGGCCGGGGAGCTGATCGCCCATCTCGCCTTCGATTTCGGCCTTCGGGGTGAGGGCTGCGACGGAGTCGATCACGACCACGTCAACGCCACCGGAGCGCACCAGCATGTCGGCGATCTCGAGGGCCTGTTCGCCGGTGTCGGGCTGGGAGATCAGGAGGTCGCCGATATTGACCCCGAGCTTCTGGGCGTAGGTGACGTCCAGCGCGTGTTCGGCGTCGATGAAGGCGGCGGTGCCGCCGAGCTTCTGCATTTCGGAGACGACCTGGAGGGTGAGGGTCGTCTTGCCGGACGATTCGGGACCGTAGATTTCCACGACCCGGCCGCGGGGCAGACCGCCGATGCCGAGGGCGATGTCGAGGCCCAGGGAGCCGGTGGAGACGGTCTGGATGTCGCTTTCGACTTCGCCGTCGCCCAGGCGCATGATCGAGCCCTTGCCGAACTGCTTTTCGATCTGGGAAAGCGCGGCGGCGAGGGCCTTGGCCTTGTTGTCATCCATCTGTCGTGATCCTTGTAAAAAGGGTTTTGGAGATTATGGCACAGAGTTTGCGTGCGGGTGATCGCGCGTCGTCACGAGAGGTATCGGAGCGAAGAAAGTCGCGCAGACTGGTATTTTATACAGTTGCAGCGGAACGTCTACCGGATTTGCCAAGACCTTGATGCGGATGGGATTTCAGGCGTAGCGGCGGATGAGTTCGGTGAGGGCGAACACCACTGCCTGGCGGCGGACGGCCTCCCGGTCGCCGTCGAAGCGGCAGGTGGCGGTCTGGGGGGATTCGCCGGTCCGGCCCCAGCCGAAGCACACGGTGCCGACGGGTTTGTCGGCTGATCCGCCCCCCGGGCCGGCGATGCCGGAGATCGACAGGGCGAGGTCGGCCTCGGCCCGTTCGAGGGTGCCGCGGACCATCGCCGCGGTGGTCGGCTCGCTGACCGCGCCGTGGCGGGCGAGGGTCATTGGCGAGACGCCGAGCAGCGCGCACTTGGCGTCGTTGGAGTAGGTGATGAAGCCGCAGTCGAACCAGCCGGAGCTGCCGGCGGTGACGGTGACGACCTCGGCGACCCAGCCGCCGGTGCACGATTCGGCGGTGGCGAGGCGCCAGCTGCGGGCGGCGAGGTGGTCGCCGACGAGGCGGGAGAGGGTTTCGAGCTGGGCGTCCATTAACCGAGGAACCTCACGAGCAGGGCCAGCGCGAGCAGGGTGTAGCCGGCGGCGATGAGATCATCGAGCATCACGCCGAAGCCGCCGCGGGTGCGGTCATCCACCCAGCGGATGGGCTGCGGCTTGACGATGTCGAAGAAGCGGAACAGCACGAAGGCGGTGAGCTGCCAGCCGAGGCCTTCGGGGGTGAGCCACAGGACCAGCCAGATGGCGACGATCTCGTCCCACACGATGCTGCCGTGGTCGGCGACGCCGAGGGCGCGGCCGGTGCGTTCGCAGGCGAGGATGCCAAACAGGATGCAGGCCACCAGCAGCCCGGCGAACAGGCCGTCGGTGAGCGGCGCGCGCACAAGGGGAAACAGCAGCCAGCCGGTCAGGGTGCCAGCGGTGCCGGGGCCCTTGGGCCACAGGCCGGAGCCGAAGCCAAGGGCGACGAAGTGGGCCGGATCGGACAGCAGGAAACGGACGTTGGGCTTCATGCGCCGTTGCCGAAGTGGTCGTAGCCTCGGGCGGCGAGCTCGCGCAGGGTGCCGCTGGTGTCGCGCAGATGCAGGCCACCGGTGGCTGGGGTGATGCTGCCGATGCGGTGCAGGGGCAGGGCCAGCCGGGCGGAAAGGTCGGCCAGGGCGGCGCGCTGGGTGGGCGGAGCGGTGAACAGCAGCTCGTAGTCGTCGCCGCCGCCGGTGCAAGCGGCGAAGGCCCGGGCGGGATCGCCGCAGGCGGCCACGAGGGGCGCGAGGGGCAGGTTGGCTTCGTCGATCACCGCGCCGACCGCGGAGCTTTCGAGGATGTGGTCGAGATCGCCCAGCAGGCCGTCGGAGACATCGAGCATGGCGCTGGCGATGCCGCGCAGGCCGAGGCCGAGGGCGACCCGCGGCTGAGGCCGGTGCAGGGCGGCGAGGCAGTCGTCGCGGTAGGTGTCGGCGAGGTGGGTGTCGCCGCGCAGGTGGGCCAGGCCCAGGGCCGCGCGCCCCGGGGCGCCGGACACCCACAGGTCGTCACCGGGCCGGGCGCCGCTGCGGGTGATGGCGGTGCCGGTGGGCACTTCGCCGAAGATCGTCGGGCACAGGTTGAGCGGGCCGCGGGTGGTGTCGCCGCCGATGGCGTCGATGTCGAAGGCTTCGCAGCAGGCGAAGAAGCCGCCCGCGAAGGCTTCGATCCAGGCTTCGTCGGCGCCGGGCAGGCTGGCCGCCAGCACTACCCAGCGGGGCTGGGCGCCCATGGCGGCGAGGTCGGAGACGTTGACCGCGAGGGTCTTCCAGCCGAGATCGGTGGGGTCGGTGTCGGGGAAGAAATGCGTTCCGGCCACCAACATGTCGGTGGAGATGGCCAGCTGCATGCCGGGGGCCGGGCGGATCAGCGCCGCGTCGTCGCCCACCGCCAGATCGGTGTGGCGGGCGGGACGGGTGAAGTGCCGGCGGATCAGGGCGAACTCGGACGGCATCGCGCGGGATGGTTCCGGCAGCTGGCGGGTCAGGCCGGCTTGTTGCCGCGGGCGGCCTGGCGCTCGCGGGCGTTGGCTTCGACCTCGTCGGCGCGCAGGCGGGCGGCGAGCTTGTCGAGCACGCCGTTCACGAACTTGTGGCCGTCGGTGCCGCCGAAGCCCTTGGCCAGCTCGATGGCCTCGTTGATGATGACCCGGTAGGGGGTTTCGGGGCGGTGGGCGAGCTCGAAGGTGGACATCAGCAGGATGCCGCGCTCGACCGGCGACAGCTCATTGAGCGGGCGCTCGATGTAGTTTGCGAAGCCGACCTGGAGTTCGGGCGCGTTGGTGATGGTGCCGCGCAGAAGGCCGACGAAGAGCTCGCGGTCACATTTGTCGAAGCCGGCGACTTCGGCCAGCTGGGATTCGATGGAGGTGACGGGCGACTGGTTGAGCAGCCACTGGTAAACGCCCTGCAGGGCGAACTCGCGGGCGCGGCGGCGGGGGGATTTGTTGGCGGGGCTCATGCCAGGGCCTTCAGGAGTCGGGCCATCTCGACGGCGGCCTGGGCGCAGTCGGCGCCCTTGACCTGCATGCGGGCGAGAGCCTGGTCGTCGTCTTCGGTGGTGAGGATGCCGTTGGCGACGGGCACGCCGGTGTCGAGGGCGACGCGGGTGATGCCGGCGCCTTGCTCGTTGGAGACGAGCTCGAAGTGGTAGGTCTCGCCGCGGATCACCGCGCCGAGGGCCACCAGGGCGTCGAAGCGGCCGCTCCGGGCCATCACCTGGAGGGTGAGGGGGGCTTCGAGGGCGCCGGGGACGGTGGCGATGGTGATGTCGTTCGCCGCGACGCCGAGGCGCTGCAGTTCGGCGGTGCAGGAGGACAGCAGGCCTTCGCACACGTCGAGGTTGAAGCGGCACATGACGACGCCCACCCGCAGGCCGCGGCCGTCGAGGTTGGGTTCGATTTCGGGGATGTTGTCGTAACGGGGCATGGTGTTACCTGAAAATGGAGTGGAGGCCGGGTCAGGCGTCGAGGGCCGCGTGGCCGACGACGGTGAGGCCGAAGCCGGTCATGCTGGGGATCTTCCGCGGGCTGGCCATCAGACGCATCTTGCCCACCTGCAGTTCGCGCAGGATCTGGGCGCCGACGCCGAACAGGCGCGGATCCCACTTCAGGGCGGCGCGCGGTGCGGTGGGGTCGGTGGCGAGCTGGGCGAGGAGTTCCTGGCCGCTCTGGGGGCGGTAGAGCAGGACGATCACGCCGTTGCCGTGCTGGGCGATGCGCTTGAGCGCGGCGTCGATCGGGAAGGTGTGGCGGCCGCTGGCGGGGTCGAGGAAGTCGAGCACCGAGACGGGTTCGTGGACGCGCACCAGGGTTTCGACCTCGGGCGAGATGGCGCCGTAGGTCATGGCGAGGTGAACATCGCCGGAGGTGCGGTCTTCGAAGGCCGACAGGCGGAAGTCGCCGTGGGGGGTGCTGACGGTCTTCTCGCTGACCTTCTCGATGAGCTTCTCGGTGCGGGCGCGGTATTCGATGAGGTCGCGGATCGCGCCGATCTTGAGGCCGTGGTGCTGGGCGAACTCGATGAGTTCGGGCATGCGCGACATGGTGCCGTCGTCGTTCATGATCTCGCAGATCACCGACGCGGGCTCGAGCCCGGCGATGCCGGCGAGGTCGCAGCCGGCTTCGGTGTGGCCGGCGCGGATCAGCACGCCGCCGGGCTTGGCCATGATCGGGAAGATGTGACCGGGCTGGACGATGTCGGCGGGCCGGGCGTGGCGGGCCACGGCGGCCTGCACGGTGCGGGCGCGGTCGGCGGCGGAGATGCCGGTGGTCACGCCTTCGGCGGCTTCGATGGACACCGTGAAGGCGGTGGAGAACTGGCTGCGGTTGTCGCGCGCCATCTGGTTGATGCCCAGTTGGCGGCAGCGCTCTTCGGTGAGGGTCAGGCAGATCAGGCCGCGGGCGTGCTTGGCCATGAAGTTGATGGCTTCAGGCGTGATGTGCTCGGCGGCGATGACGATGTCGCCTTCGTTCTCGCGGTCTTCCTCGTCCACGAGGATGACCATCCGGCCGGCCTTGATGTCGGCGATGATTTCGTTGATGGGGGCCAGCGCGCTCATGCGGGGCTTCCTTCCTGCTCGTTGCGCCAGGCCTGCATGCGCTCGACGTAGCGGGCGATGAGGTCGATCTCGAGGTTGACCGTGCTGCCGGCGGCGAGGCGCTTGAGCGTGGTGACCTGGACGGTGTGGGGGATGAGGTTGATCGAGAAGTCGCAGCCCTTCACCCAGTTGACGGTGAGGCTCACGCCGTCGACGGTGATCGAACCCTTGCGGGCGATGTAGCCGGCGAGGCTGGCGGGGGCGCGGATGATGAGCTCGTGGCTTTCGCCGACCGGCTCGAACTTCTGCACGCTGCCGATGCCGTCCACATGGCCGGTGACCAGGTGGCCGCCGAGGCGGTCGGCCAGGCGCAGGGCCTTTTCGAGGTTCACCTCGCCCGGGGCGTCGAGGCCGACGGTGCAGTTGAGGGTTTCGCGGGAGACGTCGAAGCTGACGACCTTGCCGTCCTGGGCGATGACGGTGAGGCACACGCCGTTGTTGGCGATGCTGTCGCCGAGCTGGACGTCGTCGAGATCAAGGGTGCCCACATCGACGGCCAGGCGCACGCCGTCTTCAAGGGGCGTGACGCTCAGGATGCGGCCGGTGGCGGCAACGATTCCGGAGAACATGGGATTGGGCTGACCAGAGGGGAAACCGCAATTTTAGCGCGATTTGCGCTGATTTCCGCGCCGGCTTGACGGCTGGGGGCACCTCCGGGCGGGACGCGCCCCCGGCTGCGGGGGATCAGAGAATCTCGGCGATGTGGTCGCGCTCGACGAGTTCCTGCTCGAACTGGTGGATTTCGAGGCCGAGGGCGTTGCGTGCCGACACCATGCCCACCGGCTTGCCGTCATCGACTACCGGCACGTGCCGGAAGCCGCCTTCGAACATCATGTGCAGGGCGTGGGCGAGGGGCTTGTCGGGGCTGGCGGTCTGGAGCTTGGTGGTCATCACCGCCGCGAGGGGCGTGGCGTCCGGGTCGAGGCCGCGGGCGACGACGCGGTTGAGCACGTCGCGCTCGGTGAACAGGCCGGCGAGCTTTCCGGCGGCGTCGACCACGAGGATCGCGCCCACGTTGTTGCTGGCCATCGAGATGGCGGCGGCGCGGACGGTGGTATCGGCCAGGGCGGATACGAGGGTCTGGCCTTCAACGACCTGACGCAGGGTTCTGTGGGGCATGGGTTGTCTCCTGATGGGCTTGGAATGGGCAGAGGCGATCATCGCGAGGGGCGCTGTCGCGCCCTCACTGTTATGTGGTGTCCGGGATCAGGTGCTCGGCTTCGGGGTGGCCGGCTTGCTCATGTCGGGTTTGCCGCTCTTGGCGCCGTTTTCGCCGCACGCCTGGGCGCCAGCGGCAAAGCCCAGGGCCAGGGCGAGAAGAAGTGCAATCTTGCGGATCATCATGTCATCTCCTGCAGGGCGGTGATTTCATCATGGAACGTCCGGGCTGCTTTCGCAAGGACCGCACGTGCTTTCCGGCCGGCCGCGCCGGTTCTGCCGAATTGCGTCAACTACCGCACAAAACGCAGTCGACCGGCGCGGCTTCGGCTTAACATGGCTGTCTGAGCGTGGTGGCTCATGGTCCGGTGAACAGATGACCGACGAAACGAAAAAAAGCTCCCCAGAGTTCGATCAACAACAATCCGCTGCCCAGGCGGGCGAGCCGGCCGAACCGGATACCACTGGCGCCACGGGCCACGACGCCCAGGCCTTCCAGGCCATCCTGAGCCTGGTGTCCCGCGAGAGCGGCGTGGACATGCGCTGCTACAAGGAGAGCACGCTGCTTCGTCAGACCCTGCGCCGCAGCCGGGCCCTCGACATGGCCGGGCTCGACGCCTATCTGGCGCACCTGTGCGTGAGCGCGGACGAGCTGGACCGGCTGCAGCAGAGCTTCATGATCTCGGTGTCGTCGTTCTTCCGCGACCCGGAAGTCTTCACCGAACTGGCCCGGGCCCTGCAATCTGTTGTGGATGGCAAGCAGGCGGGCGAGACGCTGCGGGTGTGGGTGCCGGCCTGCGCCACCGGTGAGGAGGTCTACTCGATCACCATCGTGCTCGCCGAGATCCTCGGCGAGCGCTTCAGCCAGCTGGACATCCGGGTGTTCGCCACCGACATCGACGAGGAAGCCCTCGACGTGGCCCGGGCGGGCCTGTATTCGGCGGCGGAGGTCGCCGGCCTGTCGGCGGAGCGGCTGGCCCGCTGGTTCACCGCCGAGGGCGATGGCTGGCGGGTGGCCAAACAGCTGCGCGAGATGTGCGTCTTCTCGGTGCACGATCTGGTCGGGCATCCGCCGCTGGTGCGGATGGATCTGGTGAGCTGCCGCAACATCCTGATCTACTTCAAGCCCGGCCGGCAGGCCGAGCTTTTACGCAGTTTCCACTTTGCACTCAAACCCGGTGGCCTGTTGCTGCTGGGCAAGTCCGAATCGGTGGGCCTCGACGGCGACGGTTTCGAGTCGCTGGACGCCAGCGGCAAGCTTTACCGTAGCTGCGCGCTACCGGTGGCGCGGCCCCACGTCACCCATCTGGCGGCGCCGGCCCGGCCGGTGGTTCCGCGGCCGCCCAGCGCGGTGCGGCGCGACTCCCTGGTGGATGTCAGCCGTAAGGTGCTGCTCGATGCCTACGGGCCGCCGGCGGTGCTGATCGACGCGAGCTTCGAGCCGCTGCATTTCTTCGGCGCGTCGCGGCGCTACTTCACCCTGCCGGCGGGCAGCGCCGATTTCTCGGTGTTCGGCCTGTGTCTGCCCGAGCTGCGCAGCGAGCTGCGCGCCCTGTGTTTCCGGATGCGCCAGGAGCAGCTCCAGGAGCTGCAGGGCCTGGGCACCCTGGTGCGCTTTGGCGACGAGACCCTGAAGGTGCGTCCGGTGGTGCGGCGCGTCGAGAGCGGCGGGACCGATCCCCAGTGGGCGTTCCTGATCGGCTTCGAGGAAACCCGGACCACGCCCACCGTGCGCGCCACGGGCGTCGTCGAGGTGCTGCCGCCGGGCGAGGCGGCCGACGAGATCGGCCGGCTGCGCCAGGAACTCGCCGACACCCGCGAGCACCTGCAGGCGGTCATCGAGCAGCTCGAAGCCTCCAACGAAGAACTCCAGTGCCTCAACGAGGAGCTGCAATCCGCCGGCGAGGAGCTCCAGGCGTCCAACGAAGAACTCCAGGCCACCAACGAGGAGCTCACCAGCCTCAACGACGAGTTGCAGGTGAAGTCGGTCGAGTACGCCCGCCTCAACGCCACCCTCGGCAACATCCAGAACTCCATCCGCACCAGCCTGATCGTGGTCGACCGGGATGGCCGGGTGACCCGCTTCAACCCGCTGGCCTCGCGCATTTTTGGCCTGCTGCCCAACGACATCGGGCAGTTTCTGTATGGTGTGCCGTGCTATCTCGATCTGCCGCGCCTGCGGGAGTGGGTCGAGGGCGTGGTGGCGCGCAGCGAGTCCACCGTCGAGCACGTTCATCAGCGTGGCTTCCACTACCTGATGCAGATCGACGCCTACCGAGACGAGAACGGCCGCAACGCCGGCGCGGTGCTCACCTTCACCGACATCTCCGATCTGCACCGGGCCGAGGAAGCCAAGGCCCACAGCGAGGCGCGCTTCCGCCAGGTGTGGGACACCAGCGTCGACGGCCTGGCCGTGGTGTCGGGCGACGGTCATATGGTGCTGGTCAATCCGGCCCTCGAGCGGATGTTCGGCTACCTGCCGGGCGAGCTCACCGGCGCGCTGGTCGAGCAGCTGGTGCCCGAACCGATGCGCGTCAACCACGCCATCCAGCGCGACATGTTCCGGGCCGTGCCGGGCCAGGCCCAGATGCTGATGAACCGGCGCAACCTCTTCGGCCGCTGCAAGGATGGTTCCGAGCTGGCCGTCGAGATCAGCCTCGCCGGCCTGTCGCTGGACGGGGTCGAGCACATCCTCGTCACGGTCACCGACGTGACCGAGCGCAGCCTCTCCGAAGCGCTGCTCCGGGCCAGCGAGCGGCGTCTGCGGCTGGCCCTCGACGCCGCCCGGGCCGGCTCGTGGGAATGGTTCATCGACAGCAACAACCATTTCTGGTCCGACGAACTGTGGGCGCTCTACGGCCTTCCGCCCGACGGGGTGATCCCGTCGTCCGAAACCTGGTGGCAGACCATCGACCCGGACGACCTGGACCGGGTCATCTCCGTCGTCACCGAGGCCCGCCAGACCGCCGCGGCCTTCGAGACCGAATGGCGGGTGATGCTGCCGCCCGACACCCCGCCCCGCTGGCTGCTGTGCCGCGGCCAGCCGGTGTTCGACGATCAGGCGCGGCTGATCAGCTACATCGGCATTGTGCTCGACGTGACCGAGCGCCGCCTCGGCGAGGAGCGCCGCCGTCAGAGCGAGGAGATGCTCGCCACCATCCTCGACAACGTGGGTGCCTACATCTACATCAAGGACGTGGACTATCGCTACACCTACGCCAACCGCGAGGTATGCGCGCTGTTTGGCGCCGACCGCGAGGCGGTTGTCGGCAGGTCGGACGACGTGTTCTTCGACAGCCCCACCGCCGCCCGGCTGCGCGAGAACGACCGCCGGGTGATTGCCGGTGGCGAGCGGATCGAACTCGAGGAGACCAATCGCGACGTCAACAGCGGGCAGACCCGGAGCTTCCTGTCGGTCAAGCTGCCGCTGCGCCGCGAGGATGGGACCATCTACGCCCTGTGCGGCATCTCCACCGACATCACCGAGCGCAAGCTCGCCGAGGAACAGCTGCGCATGCTGTCCACGGCCGTCGAGCAGAACCCGGGCAGCATCGTCCTCACCGATCTGGACGCGTGCATCCTGTACGTCAATGCCGCCTTCGAGCAGGTCTCCGGCTACACCCTCGAAGAAGTGCGCGGCAAGAACCCGCGCATCATGCAGTCCGGGCAGACCCCGCCGGAGGTCTTCCGCCAGATGTGGCAGTCCCTCACGCGGGGTGATTCGTGGCGCGGCGAGTTCATCAACCGCCGCCGCAACGGCGACGTGTATGTCGAGTGGGCGGTGATCTCGCCGGTGCGCCGGGCCGACGGCAGCATCTCCCACTACCTGTGCATCAACCGGGAGATCACCGAAGAGAAGCGCATCGAGCAGGAGCTCGAACGCTACCGCCTGCACCTGGAGAGCCTGGTCGAGGAGCGCACCCGCGAGCTGGCCCTGGCCAAAGATGCCGCCGAAAGCGCCAGCCGCGCCAAGAGCGCCTTCCTGGCCAACATGAGCCACGAGATCCGCACGCCCCTCAACGCCGTGCTGGGCATGGCCCACATCATGCGGCGCGAGGGCGTCAGCGCCCAGCAGGCCGAGCAGCTCGACAAGATCGACAGCGCCGCCCAGCATCTGCTCGGCGTCATCAACGACATCCTCGACCTCTCCAAGATCGAGGCCGAGAAGTTCCTGCTCGAAGACAGCGAGTTCGCCCTCGACAGCATCGTCTCGGGCGTGGCCTCGATGCTCAACGAGCGGGTCAGCGCCAAGGGCCTGCGGATGGAGCTCAACATCGAGAGCCTGCCCAGCCTAGTGCGCGGCGACGCGACCCGCTTCACCCAGGCGATCCTCAACCTCGCCAGCAATGCGGTCAAATTCACCGAGAAAGGCACGGTGTCCCTCGGCGCCCGGGTGCTCGAACGGCGCGACGGGCGCATCAAGCTGCGGGTCGAGGTGCGTGACAGCGGCGTGGGCGTGCCCCCCGAAGTGCTGCCCAAGCTGTTCGGCGCCTTCGAGCAGGGCGACGCCTCCAACACCCGCAAGTACGGCGGCACCGGTCTCGGGCTGGCCATCACCCGGCGCCTGGCCGAGCTGATGGGCGGCGAGGCTGGCGCCGAGAGCACCCAGGGGGTCGGCAGCGTCTTCTGGTTCACCGCCTGGGTGGCGGTTGGCCGGGCGGTCAATGCCCAGGCGGCGCTGCCCTCCGAGGCGGGTCAGGCCGACGTGATCCTGCGTCGCGATTTTGCCGGCGCCCACGTGCTGCTGGTGGAGGACGAGCCGGTCAATCAGGAGGTCGCGCGCCTGTTCCTGCTCGACGCGGGGCTGGACGTGGCGATCGCCGGCAATGGCGCGGTGGCGGTGGACATGCTCGGCAACGCGCCCTTCGATCTGATCCTGATGGACATGCAGATGCCCGAGATGGACGGCCTCGAAGCCACCCGCCGGATCCGGCGGCTGCCGGGCCGCGAGCGCGTACCCATCGTCGCGATGACCGCCAACGCCTTCGCCGAGGATCGCGCCCAGTGCATGGCCGCGGGGATGGACGATTTCCTCTCCAAGCCCGTCGAGCCCGACCGGCTGTTCACCACCATCCTGCGCTGGCTGCGGCGGGGCGCCAGCAAGCCGTCAGACTGACCGCGGCAGGCGGGGTCGGGTTTTGGCCCGGCCCGCCGGGCTGCGGCTTACGCAAACCCTTCCAGCACGATCTTGCCCACCGCCGTGCCGCTCTCCAGCAGCGCGTGGGCCTGGCGCAGGTTGGCCGCGCAGATCGGGCCGAGCTTCGCCTGCACGGTGCTGCGGATCGCGCCCTGATCCACCAGATCGGCGATGGCGTTCAGCAGGCGGTGCTGGGCGTCCATGTCGTCGGTGTGGAACAGCGACCGGGTGAACATCAGCTCCCAGTGCAGGCTCAGGCTCTTGCGCTTCATCAGGCGCACGTCGATCGGCTCCGGGTCGTCGATCAGGGCCAGCTTGCCCTGGGGCGCCAGGGCGTCCACCAGCTGCGCGAAGTGCTGGTCGGTGTGGGTCAGGCTGATCGCGTAATCCACCGGCGGCACGCCGAGGGCTTCGATCTGCGGCACGAAGGGCTGGCGGTGGTCGATCACATGGTGGGCGCCCAGCGCCAGCGCCCAGGCCCGGCTCTCTGGCCGCGACGCGGTGCCGACCACGGTGAGCCCGGTGCGCTGGCGGGCCAGTTGGATCAGGATCGAGCCCACCCCGCCGGCGGCGCCGACGATGAGCAGCGTGCCGGGGCGGCCTTCGCCGGCCAGCGGCACCTTCAGGCGGTCGAACAGCAGCTCCCAGGCGGTGATGCCGGTGAGCGGCAGCGCCGCGGCGTCGGCCGGGGAAAGGCTGGACGGCTTGCGGCCGACGAGGCGCTCATCCACCAGCTGGAACTCCGCATTGCTGCCGGCGCGGTCGATGGCGCCGGCGTACCACACCGCGTCGCCGGGGCGGAACAGGGTCGCGTCCGGCCCCGTCTCGCGGACGATGCCCACCGCGTCGTAGCCCAGCACCTTGTACTCGCCCTCGGGCGGGGCGGCGCTCCGGCGCACTTTGGTATCCACCGGATTCACCGCAACGGCCTGCACCTCCACCAGCAGGTCGCGGCCGGTGGGCACGGGGCGGGCGATCTCGATGTCGATCAGGGCGTCGGCGCGGTCGATGGCGCCGGGTTGTTGGTAGCCGACGGCTTTCATGCGGGCTGCTCCTCGGTGGTGGTGTGGGTGGGGTAGTCGATGTAGCCACGGGCGTCGCCGCCGAAGAAGGTGGCGGGTTCCGGCGTGTTGAGGGGCCAGCCGTGCTGCAGGCGGGCGGGCAGATCCGGGTTGGCGATGAAGAGCTTGCCGAAGGCCACCAGATCCACGTCGCCGCTGGCGAGCACCGCGTCGGCGCGCTCCCGCGTGTAGCCGCCGGCCACGATGATCGGGCCGGGGAAGGCGGCGCGCAGCTGCTGGCGCACCTCGGTGGCTTCCGGGCTGTCGTCGCCCGGCTCGTTGGTGTGCAGATAGGCCACGCCGCGCTCGGCCAGCCGGGCGGCGGCCTCGACGGCGGTGGGAATGCTGTCCGGGCAGTCCATGCCATTGGCCCGGTTGCGCGGCGACAGGCGCACGCCGGTGCGGGCCGCGCCGATGGCGCCGGTCACCGCGTCGGTCACTTCGAGCAGAAAGCGCAGGCGGTTCTCGCGGCTGCCGCCGTACTGGTCGCTGCGCTGGTTGGACGTGCTGCGCAGGAACTGGTCGATCAGGTAGCCGTTGGCGGCGTGGATCTCCACCCCGTCAAACCCGGCCTCGATGGCATTGAGCGCCGCCTGACGGAAATCCGCCACGATGCCGGCGATCTCGGCTGTCTCGAGTGCGCGGGGCGTCGGGCACGCCACCATGCCGCCTTGGGCATACTGCCCGGCCTTCCAGATCTGCCCCGCGAAGGCCACCGCCGACGGCGCCACCGGCAGCGCACCGTTGTGGAAGTCCACGTGGGACATCCGGCCGCAATGCCAGATCTGCAGGAAGATCCGCCCGCCCTGGCGATGCACGGCGTCGGTCACCAACTTCCAGCCGGCGATCTGCGCTGCGCTGTGCACGCCCGGGGTGAGGGAATAGCCCTTGGCGTCCGCCGAGATGTCGGTGGCCTCGGCGATGATCAGCCCGGCGCTCGCCCGCTGGGCGTAGTAGGCGGCGTTCATCGCGGTGGGCACGTTGCCCGGCTGGGCCGCCCGGGCGCGGGTGAGGGGCGGCATCACGATGCGGTTGGGGAGGGTCAGGTCGCCGATGCGGGTCGGCTCGAAAAGCGGAGAGGTCATGGCGGCAACACTCAGTTGGGGAAGATGGCCGAAAGTCTAGGGTGGGCGATCTGCTTTGATAATTGGTCTATCCTTTGACGCAATATCAAACGAGATTTGAAGATGCTCCACCTGCCCGACGTGCAACTCTTCATCCGCGTGGCCGAACTCGGCAACATCAGTGCCGCCGGCCGTGCCCTGAACATGAGCCCTGCCGCCGCCAGCGCGGCGATCAAGCGGCTCGAGCAGCGGGTCGACAGCCAGCTCATCGAGCGCTCCACCCGCTCGCTGCGGCTCACCCAGGCCGGCGAGACCTTCCTCGCCTACTGCCAGCAATCCCAGCTGGCGCTGGAGGAGGGCCTCTCCGCGCTGCGCCAGGGCCGCGAGCAGCTCTCCGGCGACATCCACCTGGGCGCGCCTTCCGACCTGGGCCGCGACCGGCTCGATACGCTCCTCGAACCCTTCCGCCAGCGCCACCCCCAGGTGCGGCTGGTGATGCACCTGTCGGACGGGCTCATCGACCTCTACCGCAACCCCATCGATCTGGTGCTGCGCTACGGCCTCAGCGAGGATTCCGGCCTCGTCGGCCGCAAGCTGTGCGACAACGGCCGCGTGCTGGTCGCCTCGCCGGACTACCTCGCCCGCCACGGCCACCCCGAAAGCTTTGAGGCGCTGGCCCGGCGCAACTGCATCTGTTTCTACCGCAATGGCGAGCTCTTCAACCGCTGGCGCCTGTTCCACGGGGGCCAGCACCGGGAGATCGTGGTGACCGGCGACCGTGCCGCCGACGACGGCGCCCTCGTCCGCCAGTGGGCCGTCGCCGGCCACGGCATCGCCTACAAATCCCGCATCGACGTGCAGGCCGACCTGGACGCCGGCCGCCTCGTCGACCTCTTCCCCGACGCCATCTACGACCGCACCCCGCTGTACGTGGCCTATCCCAGCCGACGCTACCAGCCGGCCCGGATCAAGGCGCTGCTGGACTGGCTGGAGGTGGGGTTTGGGGGCGGCTGACCTGGGCTGTGTCTCCCGGAGCTGTGCCGGTCGCGCTGGCGGGGGGCGGGTTCAGGTTCTGCTGTTCCTGTCGCCTGCGTTGTCGGAAGCCTTGCCGCGCGTGGTTGAGCTGATCAGCAGGTCGAGCCCGTAGGGCAGGAGCAGGTAGGGCAGGTAGAAGAGGGGCGTGAAGATGACCGCCACGCCCATGGTTGACGAACTGTCCGGGCCGGTGGGAAGGCTGGCGAGGTAGAGCGAGAACCCCATCATCGCCAGCCAGCCCAGCGCGCCGCCCAGATAGGTGGGGAGGGGGGAGCGGTCGGCGAGGGTTCTTGTGCGGCGCATGACCAGGGCCGCCAGCCCCACGAAGGGCAGCGTGGTGCCGATGGGGTCGATCCAGTAGGTTCTGTGCTCGCCGCCGCCGGTGTCCAAATGACTGCCCCTGAAGGTGATGTGCAGGGCGAGCGGGATGGCGATACAGAACACCAGCAGGAACAGGCCTTCAAGGCGGGCACGGTTTGGCCGGGAGATGTGCATGGGCAGCCTCGGCGGGTGGGTGGCGGGTTGCGAGAAATTGTAGGCCGCTTCCGGCTGCCTGCCACCCGAGCTGGTCAATCTGTTCGCCATGCCGATGCTTCACCGCCCCCGCCGCGTCCCGTCCCCCTCAAACAGCCCGCTGCGGATCGCCATCAGGTCGGATTCGTTCAGCCCCATGTCGGCGAGCGCCGCGGGGGTGAGGGGGTAGTCGTCGGTGGGCCGGCGGTGGAGGCGGGCGCGCAGGGTGGCGAGCCAGTGGGTGAGGAAGCCCGTGGCCGGCAGGCTGACGGCGGCGTGGGTGGGGTGCAGGGCTTTCATGGCAATTCCTCCGGTTGGGCGCTGCCTACTGGCAGAAGGCCAGCCCGGCGACGAGGTTCAGCACGTGGGTCGGGTTGGTCCAGCCGCTGTAGGCCGCGGCGATCACCGCGGCGAGGAGCAGGGCCGTGACGATGGGCAGCAGTTTCATGGCGTAGCCACCGCGGGGCGGACGATCTCGCGGTCGTCGATGGGCCAGTGGAGCAGGGCGGCGACCACGCCCAGCCCGATGCTGACCAGCCAGATCAGGTTGTAGGAGCCGGTGGCGTCGAACACGTAGCCGCCCAGCCACACGCCGAAGAAGGCGCCCAGCTGGTGGCCGAAGAACACGAAGCCGAACAGGGTGGTGATGTACTGCACCCCAAAGACTTGCGACACGATGCCGCTGGTCAGCGGCACGGTGCCGAGCCAGATGAAGCCCATCACCGCGCAGAACCCATACAGGCTGGCGGGGCTCATAGGCAGCAGCACGAAGGCGGCCATCGCGGCGGCGCGCAGCAGGTAGATGCCGGCCAGGAGCTGCTTGCGCCGGGCCATGCCGCCCAGCCAGCCGCACACATAGGTGCCGGCCACGTTGGCCAGCGCGATGATCGCCAGCCCGGCCACCGCGTGGTTGCCGGTGAGGCCCCGGTCGATGAGATACGCCGGCAGGTGCGAGGCGATGAAGGCGAGCTGGAAGCCGCAGGCGAAGAAGCCCGCCACCAGCAGCAGGAAACCCCGGTGGGCGAAGGCCTCGCGCAGCGCGGCGGAGAGGCTCTGGCGGGCGGCGTGGGCGGCGGGTCGGTCATGGAGCGGAACGGCGCAGGGGAGCAGCACCGCGCAGGCGATGCCCAGCGCCACCAGCGCGCCGGCCCAGCCGAGCCCTTCGATCAGCCCTTGCGAGGCCGGCACCAGCACGAACTGCCCCAGCCCGCCGATGGCGCCGGTCACGCCCAGCGCCCAGCTGCGCCGCTCGGCCGGCATCAGGCGGCTGATCGCCCCATACACCACCCCGAAGGCGGTGCCCGACAGCGCCACGCCCACCACCAGCCCGGCCGACAGGGTGAAGGCGGCGGGGCTTCCGGCCTGGGACATCGTCAGCAGGCCCGCCCCGTAGCACAGCAGCCCGCCGGCCAGCACCCGGCGCGAGCCGAAGCGGTCGGCGATCATCCCGGTGAAGGGCTGGGCGATGCCCCAGATGAGGTTCTGCAGCGCGATGGCGAAGCCGAAGGCCTCCCGCGACCAGCCTTGGTCGAGGATGATCGGCAGCTGGAAGATGCCCTGGGCGTGCCGCACGCCGAGGCCCATCCCCATGATGAGGCCGCCGGCGACGACGATGAGCCAGGGGTTGGCGAGCCACGCGGGCCCGGGCTTGGAGTGATCGGTCATGGTGCTTGCTCGCATTCCGTTGGTGAATCCACAATGGCGTGGGCCTCACGCCATGCCTTGATTAAAGCGGGGCTGGGCCGGCGGCTCAAACGAGTTTTTCGATCAACTGGGATGAGGAATCGGAATGTCAGCACCGCTTGTTCGGTTGCCCTCGCTGGATCTCGTCCGCGGCTTCGTGGCGGTGGGGCGGCGGATGAGCATCACCCTCGCGGCCCAGGATCTGTGCCTCACCCAGTCGGCGG
>ERZ650306.57-NODE-57-length-54365-cov-34.795084_pt1 | contig 54365 bp, 41 predicted proteins | sample MGYA00376242_ERZ650306 | MGnify/ENA primary metagenome ERZ650306 (study PRJEB26733, sample SAMN07839244) | wastewater metagenome | biome: urban; feature: wastewater treatment plant; material: waste water | place: USA: North Carolina | collected 2016-03-31 ... | reverse complement strand
GGCCAGACATTCCAGCCGGCGCTCCACGGGGCTTGACTGGGATAACAGTATCTACCGACCTACAGTTCTGGCTTCCGGGCGACGTGGGGACGGCTCGCCGTCCCCTTCCAGATCAGAAACCCCGGCCCGGCACCCAGTTGGTGCCCGCCAGCGGGACGCCGGCCATGGCGGCGGCTTCAATGGTGAGGGCGACCAGATCCTCCGGTTCCAGGTGATGCACGTTCTGCTTGCCGCAGGCCCGGGCGATGGTGGTGAGCTCCATGTTGAGGGTCTTGAGGTAGTTCTTCAGGTGCTTGGCACCGACAGCCGGCGACAGGCGCTGCTCGAGGATCGCGTCCTGGGTGGTGATGCCCACCGGGCACTTGCCGGTGTGGCAGTGGTGGCAGAAGCCCGGCGCGGTGCCGAGGGCGTTGTAGTCGGCGAGGGCGTCGTGGTGGGCGCCGTGCTGGAAGTAGGTCTCGCCGTTGCAGCCCAGCGCCACCAGCACGCCCTGGCCGATGGCCACCGCGTCGGCGCCCATGGCCAGTGCCTTGGCCACGTCGGCGCCGGTGCGGATGCCGCCGGAGACGATCAGCTGCACCTTGCCCTTCATGTCCAGGTCTTCAAGCGCATCGACGGCCTGGCGCACGGCGGCGAGGGTCGGGATGCCCACGTGCTCGATGAAGCAGGTCTGGGTGGCGGCGGTGCCGCCCTGCATGCCGTCCACCACCACCACGTCGGCGCCGGAATGCACGGCCAGCTTCACGTCGTTGAAGGTACGGGTGGCGCCGACCTTCACGTAGATGGGCTTCTCCCAGTCGGTGATCTCGCGCAGCTCCTGGATCTTGATGGCGAGGTCGTCCGGGCCGGTCCAGTCCGGGTGGCGGCAGGCGGAGCGCTGATCCACGCCTTCCGGCAGGGTGCGCATCTTGGCGACGCGGGGGTTCACCTTCTGGCCCAGCAGCATGCCGCCGCCGCCCGGCTTGGCGCCCTGGCCGATGACCACCTCGATGGCGTCCGCCTTGCGCACGTCGTCGGGGTTGAAGCCGTAGCGGGACGGCAGGCACTGGTAGATCAGCGTCTTGGAGGAGCGGCGCTCTTCCTGGGTCATGCCGCCGTCGCCGGTGGTGGTGGAGGTGCCCATCTCGGTGGCGGCGAGGCCCAGCGCTTCCTTCACGTTGGCGGAGAGCGCGCCGAAGCTCATGCCAGCGATGGTGATGGGGATGTCGAGCTCGATGGGCTTCTTGGCGAAGCGGGTGCCGAGCACGGTCTTGGTGAGGCACTTCTCGCGATAGCCTTCGAGCGGGTAGCGCGACATGGAGGCGCCCAGGAAGACGAGGTCGTCGAAGTTGGGCAGCTTGCGCTTGGCGCCCATGCCGCGGATTTCATACAGGCCGTGGGCCGCGGCGTTGCGGATGTAGTCGAGGGTCTTGCGGTCGTAGCCGTAGGATTCCTCGCGGGAGATGTTCTTGAAATGCAGGGGTTTGGTTTCCATGATCGTGTCCTCGATGTTCCGGGTGGCGCGCGGGGGGCGGCGCGATATTCCTGCTCGGTATTCCTGCTCAGTACTCCTGATTCGCGTCGGCGTTCCAGTGGTAGAGGGAACGCTTGGAGGCGATGCGCCGGAAGGCCTTCGGGTCGTGGTCGAGGCCGGCCTGGTCGAGCAGGCTCGCCACCGCGGCGATGTCGGCATCGCTCATCTCCTCGTACTGGGCGTCGGCGCCGAGGGATTTCACCTTGCCCTTCACGTAGAGCACCGCCTCGTAAAGCGAATCGCCGAGGGCGTCGCCGGCGTCGCCGCAGATCACCATGCGGCCGGCCTGGGCCATGAAGGCCGAGAAGCTGCCCACCGAGCCGCCGACGACGATGTCGCCGCCCTTGAGCGAGATGCCGCAGCGCAGGCCGGCGTCGCCGTCGATCACCAGGAGGCCGCCGTGGGCCGAGGCGCCGGCGCCGTTGCTGGCGAAGCCCTTCACGTGCACCTTGCCGCTCATCATGTTTTCGGCCACGCCGGTGCCGGCGCTGCCGGTGATGGTGACGGTGGCCGACTTGTTCATCCCGCCGGCGTAGTAGCCGGCATGGCCGACCACTTCCACCTGCACGGGGCAGTCGAGGCCAACGGCGATGTTGTGGGCGCCATCGGGGTTGAGCACGGTGACGTGGCGGGGCTTGCCGTCCTTGGCGTCGTTGTGCAGGAAGGTGTTGAGCTCGCGCAGCGGGATAGTGGCGAGGTCAAAGGTCAGGCGTTCCATACGTACATCTCCTCGGGCGCGGGTTCGAAAACGGTGGCGTGCTTGATGCCGGGCAGGTGGGCGAGGGAGCGGAATTCGGAGGCGATGGCCACGTAGTCGTCGGTCTCGGCCACCACCGCCGGCTTGCAGGCGAAGGGGTCGCGGATCAGGGCCAGCTTGTCGGGCGTGCCCATCAGGAAGGTGAAGAAGCCGTCGAGCTCCTCGAAGCCCTTCTGCAGCGCGGTTTCGAGATCGTCGCCTTCGCGCAGGCGCCATTCCAGAAAGCGGCAGGCGGCTTCGGTGTCGTTGTCGGTCTCGAAGCGGATGCCGCGCGGCTCCAGCATCCGGCGGATGCCGTTGGGGTTGGACAGCGAGCCGTTATGCACCAGGCAGAAGTCCTCGCCGGCGGTGAAGGGGTGGGCGCGGTCCGGCGTCACGGCCGATTCGGTGGCCATCCGGGTGTGGCCGACCAGGTGCGAGCCGGTGAGCTTGTCAAAGCCGTAGCGGGCGGCCACTTCGGCCGGCGTGCCGATGTCCTTGTAGAGATCGATGCTGCGGCCAGTGGAGAGGATGTGCAGCTTGGGGTGATGCTCGGCGATCCAGCGCTTGACGATGGTCGGGGCCACGTCGAAGCTGAGGATGGCGTGGTTGCCCTTGATGCTGACGTCCACCGGCACGCCCAGGTGCTCCTTCAGGCTGTGGGCGAGGCCCAGCCAGTTGAAGTCGGCGCCGTCCTCGGTGAGGCCGGAATACACGCTGATCTTGCGCTGGCTCTCGGCCAGCGGGTTGCCGAACACCGCCAGGCCGGCCGAGTCGGGGCCGCGCTCGGTCATGCCGATCAGCATCGGCACCATCAGTTCGCCGAGCTGCTCGCGCAGGGCCGGTGTCTTCACCAGCAATCCAACGATTCCACACATGGTTTGTTCTCCTTCGTCCTGTTATCAGAAAAATTCCAGGTAGTTCTTGATTTCCCAGTCCGACACGTGGCGCATGTACTCCACCCACTCCATGTGCTTGAGGCGCAGGAATTCGGGGGCGACCGGGCCGAGGGCCTTGCACAGCACGGTGTCGTTCTCCAGCGCCAGCAGGGCCTCGTGGAGGTTCTGGGGCAGGATGCCGATGCCGGCGGCCTTGAGCTCTTCGGGGCTCAGCGCATAGAGGTTCTGGTTGTGGGGTTCGCCCGGGTCGAGGTCGCGCTCGATGCCGTCGAGGCCGGCGGCGATCACCGCGGCGGTGGCGAGGTAGGGGTTGCAGGCGCCGTCCGGCAGGCGCAGTTCGAGCCGGCCGTGGGGGATGCGCACCATCGACGAGCGGTTGTTGTCGCCGTAGCTGATGTAGGCCGGGGCCCAGGTGGCGCCGGTGAGGGAGCGGCCGACCACCAGACGCTTGTAGCTGTTGACCGTGGGCGCGCAGATCGCCGCCAGCGCCGGGGCGTGGGCGAGGATGCCGGCGAGGAACTGGTAGGCCAGCTTGGAGAGGCCCAGCCCGCGCTTGTCGTGCTTGTCGGCAAACAGGTTGGTCTTGCCGTCGCCCAGCGACATGTGGATGTGCATGCCGTTGCCCGGGCGGTTGGCGAAGGGCTTGGGCATGAAGGAGCAGATCATGCCCAGGTCGTTGGCGATCTCCGAGGCGGCCATCTTGAACAGCAGGTAATGGTCGGCGGAGGTGAGGCAGTCGGCGTAGGTGTAGTTGATCTCGAACTGGCCGTTGGCGTCCTCGTGGTCGATCTGATAGACGTCCACATCCACCTTGCGCAGGCTGTCGGTGAGGGTTTCGAGGAACTGGCGGTTGCGCGACAGGCCCTTGTAGTCGTAACAGGGCTTGGGCAGCGTGTCGGTGGGATCGGTCGGGATGATCTGGCCGACCTCGTCCTTCTTGAGGAGCGAGAACTCCGGCTCCAGCCCGGTGAAGAAGGTGTAACCCTTGGCCTCGAGGCGCTTGATCTGCTCCTTCAGCACCACGCGGGTGTCCAGCGGCCAGGGCTCGCCCTTCACGTGGCCGTCGCAGGCGATGCGAGCGTAGCCGGGCTGCCAGGGCACCAGGGTGAGCGTCGAGAGATCGCCGATGGCCATGTAATCCGGGCCGTTGGGCTCGATGCCGAGGCCCCACACCGCGAAGCCCGCGCCGGTGGTGAGGATGCTCTCGAAATGCGCGGCGGGAACGGCCTTGGTCTTGGCCGCGCCGTGGATGTCGACAAACTGGGCAAGGACATACTTGACGTCGTTGTCCGCGAGAAACTGCTTGGCTTCTGTGGGCGTCATTGCCGCTCTCCTGAAGTTGGGGTTTGGGGGTTTTTTCAGTCGATGCTGCGGGCAACCACCGCGCCGCCGCCGAGATCGCCGGCGATGTCGAGCAGGGTTTCCCACAGGTAATGTCCGTAGGTGCCGTCGCACCAGATGCGCAGGGTCGGGCGGCCGGCGCAGAGCTCGGGGATCGCCGTCACCCCGACGCCGACCATCGAGGTCAGCACCACCGGGCGGGCAGCCAGGTCGAGGGCGCGGAAATTCACGCTGCAGCTCTGGCGCAGCAGCTCGTCGAGCCGGCTGCCGGACAGCACGAAGGCGGCGTCCTGGCGCAGCACCGGATACACACCCGGGCCGCGCGGAGTGGCGGCGAGAGGGGCGATCAGCGCGACCGGGCCTTCGATCAGGAACTCGGTGAAGCCGAGCCGGGCGATGCGTCCGCCGTCGTCCAGCGGCAGCCAGCTGTTGGGCACCGGCGGGATGGGCAGGCCGCGGGCGACCAGCCATTCGGCGGCGCCGGGGCCCTTGCAGCCGTGGCGGGCCAGGTCGGAGCGATCGGCGATGCCCAGGGTGGCCGCGGCGGCGGCCTGCTGCTCGGGCGGGAGGAGCGTGGCGGCGACGAGGTCGGCCACCGGGCTCAGGGCGAGGTGCGCGCTCATGCGGCCTCCTTCTGCTTGAGGTTGTCGGGGTCGTAGAACGGGGCGGCGGAGACGGTGGCCTGCACCATCGAGCCGCCGGTGAGGCGGATGTCGAGCCGGGTGCCGGTCTCGGCGAGCTCGGGCTTCACGAAGGCGAGGCCGATGTGGCAGCCGACCGCCGGGCTGAAGGCGATGCTGGTGACCCGCCCGGCGATCTCGCCGTTGGCGATGACCAGGTTGCATTCCAGCGGCACCGGGCCGACGTGATCCGCCGGGAAGCGGATGCCCACCAGCTTCTGGCGGCGCGGCAGGCGGCCGACGGCGGTGAGGCTGCGCTGGCCGACGAAGAAGGGCTTGTTCATCTTGAGCGCCCAGTCGAGGCCCACCTCGAGCGGGGTGGTGAGGCCGTCGGTGTCCTGGCCGATGATGATGTGGCCCTTCTCCAGCCGCAGCAGGCGCTGGGCTTCCACGCCGAAGGGGCGGATGCCGTGGGCGCTGCCGGCGGCCATCAGCGCGTCCCACAGGGCGCCGCCGCAGTTGGCGGGCACGTGGATCTCGTAGCCCCATTCGCCCACGAAGCCGACGCGCATCAGCCGGGCGGGGATTTTTCCACCATTCACCGCCACCTCGGCCTCGCGCACCGCCAGGTAGGGGAAGGCGGCGGCGGAGAGATCGAGCCCGGTGAGCTTGGTCAGCACCAGCCGGGATTTCGGCCCGGCGAGATTCACCGCGGCAAAGGCGCCGGTGTGATTGACGATGCCGCAGTCGAGGCGCCACATGGTGTTGAGGCGCGACAGCTCGCGGTAGATCGTCGCGGCGCCGGAGGTGGTGGTGGTGAAGTAGAAGTGATCCTCCGCCAACCGGGCCACCACGCCGTCGTCGATCACCACGCCGGCCTCGTCGCACATCACCGCGTAGCGGGTCATGCCCACCTTGAGGTTGGCGTAGCTGGCGGTATAGACGCGCTCGAGGAACTCGGCGGCCTGGGGGCCGATCACCTCCAGCTTGCCGAGGGTGCCCACGTCGATGATGCCGACGCCCCCGCGCACCGCCGCCGCTTCGCCGCGGATGCAGTCGAGACGGCTCTCGCCGGCGCGCTGGTAGAACTCCGGCCGCTGCCACACGCCGGCGGGCATCCACCTGGCGCTGAGGGCTTCGTGGCGGCTGTGCAGCGGGGTGCGTCGCTCGGGGCTGAAGCCGCGCCCGGCCAGGATGGACATGGGCACCGGGTGGAAGAACGGCCGGGCAGTGGTGGTGCCGACCTGCTGGGGCGCCTTGCCGGTGAGCCGGGCCAGGATGCGCAGCCCGTTCATGTTGGAGTGCTTGCCCTGGCTGGGGCCCATGCCGTTGGTGGAGAAGCGCTTGAGCAGTTCGATGTTGTCGAAGCCCTCCTGCACGGCGTTGCAGAAATCCTTGTATTGCAGGTCTTCGTCGAAATCGACGAAGTTCTTGCCAGCCGGGTGATCGACGATCGGCCACGGATGGCTGGGGCACTCGGCTTCCGGCGGCAGCGCGTCGCCGGTGGCGCTGCCGAAGCCGGCCGCAGCGGCGGCGTGGCTGCCGGCACGGGCGCCGTCGGCGAGCTTGCGCTCAAGGCCGAACACGCCATTCACGCGGCCGCAGGCGAACACGCCGTCGGGCAGCACGTCGGGCACGAACTGCTCGACCGCGGTATCAAAGCGCATCCGGGTGCCGGCCTGGTAGAGCAGGTTGGCGGCGGGTGCCCAGCCGGTGCTCATCAGGATGCCGTCGCAGGCGATCTCGCGCTCAGCGCCCACCGGCTTGCCATCGGCGCCGAGGCTGGCGACACGGGCGCCGGCGCACAGCCCGGCGGCGTCGGCCACGCCTTCGACGATGCAGCTGCCGGTGAGCACCTCGACGCCGGCCTGGGCGAGCAGGCGGGCCAGGGGCTCGGCGCTGCCGACCGTCGGGCGCAGATCCACCACCGCGGCCACCGCCACGTCGTTGGCGAGCAGGTCGAGGGCGGCGCGGTAGCCGTCGGCGTTGGCGGCGAGCACCACGGCGCGCTGCATCGGCTTGACGCCGTAGCGGTAGATCAGGCGCTGGGCGGCGCTGGCCAGCATCACGCCGGGCAGGTCGTTGTTGTGGAAGACGGCGGGCTGCTCGAAGGCGCCGCTGGCGACCACCACGCTGCCAGCGCGCATCTTGACCATGCGCTCCGCGCTGACCAGCGGAATCCAGTGGTCCTTGTAGTAGCCGGCGGCGTAGGTGGCGGTGACGACCCGGATGCGCGGCTCGGCGGCCACGCAGGCGAGGAGCTCGGCGTGGGTGCGGCGGCGGGTGGCGTCGTTGCCGAGCTGGTAGCCAGCGGCGCCGCCGATGCGGGCGTTCTCGTCCACCACCACCACGTCGGCGCCCTGGGCGGCGGCGGCCAGTGCGGCGGAGAGGCCAGCGGCACCACCACCGATCACCAGCACGTCGCAGAAGTCGTAGGCCTTGGGGGTGCGCTTGCGCGGGGCGCTGACATCGACGCGGCCGAGGCCGGTCATCACCCGGAACATGCGCTCCCACATGGGGAACAGGCGCTTGTTGTGGAAGGCCTTGTAGTAGAAGCCCACCGGCAGGAAGCGCGACAGCTTGCCGAGCACGCGGCCCTTGTCGTTCTCCAGCGAGCCGAAGGTGTTCACCGCAGTGAGATCCATCCCGGCGACCAGCGGCGTCACGTCGGCGCGCAGGTTGGGCATGTCGCCCCACTGGTGGATGGCGTTGGTGTCGTGGTTGGCGAGGGACAGCACGCCGCGGGGCCGGTGATACTTGAAGCTGCGGCCCAGCACGCGGACATCGGCACCCCACAGGGCGGTGGTGACGGTGTCGCCCTCGTAGCCCTTGTAGGTGCGGCCCTCGAAGCGGAATTCGACGGAGCGGGAGCGGTCGATCCATTCACCGCTGATGGCAGGCAGTCGCATCAGGCTTCTCCCTCGTAAAAGTAGGTACGCACGACGACGTCCTTCTCGGTGTCGCGTTCGGCGATGAACCAGGTGTTGCTGGGGGTGTGGCACCACCACTCGCGCTTCACGCCGGGGGCGCCGTTGCGGTTGAAGACGTAGTCGGCCCAGGTGGCGTCGTCGCAGGCGGCGGGGTCGGGCATCGGCCGGACTTCGCCCCAGTAGAAGAACTCGGAGACGGGGCGCGGTCCGTTCAGGGGACAGGTCAGGATCTTCATGGTCGGAACCTCGCTTAGTGGCCCACGCTCGCCGCGCCCTTTTCGCCGGTGAGGGCGTAGTTGCGGAAGCGGTCGAGGGAGAAGCCGGTGATGAGCGGATGGTTGGTGTCGGTGGCCACCGTGTGGGCCATGGTCTTGCCGCACACCGGCGTGGCCTTGAAGCCCCAGGTGCCCCAGCCGGAATCCAGGTAAAAGCCTTCCACCGGCGTCTTGCCCATCACTGGGGCGAAGTCCGGCGTCATGTCGGCCATGCCGGCCCATTGGCGCATCACCTTCACGTTGGAGAGGAAAGGGAACATCTCGAGCATGTGGGTGGTGAGGCCCTCCACGAAGTCCAGCGTGGAGCGGGTGCCGTGGAGCTCGTACGGATCGAGGGAGGCGCCCATCACCAGCTCGCCGCGGGCCGACTGGCTGATGTACACATGCAGGCTGCCGGAGACGAGGATCGGGTCGAGCCAGGGCTTGACCGGCTCGCTGACCATCGCCTGCAGCGGGTGGATGTAGATCGGCGACTTGATGTCCACCATCTTGAGGATGCGCGGGGTGGAGCCGGCCACCGCACACAGCACCTTGTTGGTGGCGATGTAGCCGCGGGAGGTCTGAACGCCCTTGACCTTGCCGCCTTCCACGTCGATGCCGAGCACCTCGGTCTGCTGGTGGATCTCGACGCCGCGCTGGTCGGCACCGCGGCCGTAGCCCCAGGCCACCGCGTCGTGGCGGGCCACGGAGCCCGGCGCGTGGTACAGGGCGCCGAGGATGGGCGCGTGGCCGCTGCAGGTGATGTCGATCATCGGGGCGGCTTCCTTCACCACCTCCGGGCCGACCACTTCCGAGGCCACGCCGTAGTGCTTGTTCACCTCGGCGCGCCAGCGCATGGTGCGCAGGGCCGAATCGGTGTGGGCCAGGGTGAAGTGGCCGCGGTTGGCGTAGAACAGGTTGAGGTCGAAGTCTTCCGACAGGTCCTGCCACAGGCGCACCGACTCGTCGTAGAACTGCACGCCCTCGGGGGTGAGGTAGTTGGAGCGGATGATCGTCGTGTTGCGGCCGGTGTTGCCGCCGCCGATGTAGCCCTTCTCGAGCACGCACACGTTGGTGATGCCGTGCTCGCGGGCCAGGTAGTAGGCCGCCGCCAGGCCGTGCCCGCCACCGCCGATGATCACCACGTCGTAGCTCGGCTTGAGCTCGGCGTGGGGGGTGAACATCCGCGGCTCGGGATGTTTCTTGTTGAGCGCAAAGCGCAGGAGACGCCAGGGCATGGTGGATTCCTCAGTCTCGGTTCGGGGGTGCCGGGTTGCGCTGCGCTAACCCGGCCTGCCTCTTGGTTACGTAGGTCGGGTCAGCCCGCAGGGCGTAACCCGACAAATGCGGCTCAGCGGAACACCACCGTCTTGTTGCCATGCACCAGCACCCGGTCTTCCAGGTGGTAGCGCAGGCCGCGGGCGAGCACGGCCTTCTCGATATCCTTGCCGTAGCGCACCAGGTCGTCCGGGGCGTCGGAGTGATCCACGCGGATCACGTCCTGCTCGATGATCGGGCCCTGGTCGAGCTCGCTGGTCACGTAGTGGCAGGTGGCGCCGATCAGCTTCACGCCCCGGGTGTAGGCCTGGTGGTAAGGCTTGGCGCCCACGAAGCTGGGCAGGAAGCTGTGGTGGATGTTGATGATCCGGCCCGGGTAGTTGGCGCACAGCTCGGGCGACAGGATCTGCATGTAGCGGGCCAGCACCATCACGTCGCCCTCGGCCTCGTTGAAGAGCTGCTCGACCTTGGCGTAGGCGGCGGGCTTGTTGTCCGGCGTCACCGGCACGTGGTGGAAGGGGATGCCGTGCCATTCCACAAAGCCCCGGAAGGTCTCGTGGTTGGAGATCACGCAGGGGATGTCGATGTCCAGGTCGCCCGACTGCCAGCGGGCAAAAAGGTCGTACAGGCAGTGCTCCTGCTTCGAGACCAGGATCACCACGCGCTTCTTGCGGGCGCTGTCGCTGATCGACCAGTCCATGTCGAACTCGTGGGCGATGGGGAAGAACTTGTCGCGGAAGGCGGCGATGCCGAAGGGCAGCGAATCGGCGAGGATCTCCTGGCGCATGAAGAAGCGCATCGCCTCCGGGTCGGCGTGGTGGCTGGCTTCGGTGATCCAGCCCTTGTGCTGGGCCAGGAAGCTGCTCACCGCGGCCACGATGCCCACGCGATCCGGGCACGATAGCGACAGTGTGTAACGTCTGGGGTTGGGGGTGCTCATGGGGCTGTTCCTTTTACTGGGCCTCTGACGGGCCGTTCGGGGTGGCGCAGGTGATGGCTCAAAGGGCGGGCGACGGCCTCAGCCCTTGGCGGTGCGCTTGGTCTTGTCCGGATCGTCGAAGGGCAGGGTGTGGGTGGTGGCCGCGCAGGTGAGGCTGGCGCCGCGCAGTTCGAGCTTGATGCCCGTCTCGGCGTAGGCCGGGTCGAGGCGCGCGATGGCCATCGAACGCTCGGTGAGGCGCGAGTACATCCCGCAGGTGACGAAGCCGACCTTGGTGTCGCCGTCGTAGAGCGCGTCGCCGGCCTGGGCGGCCTCGCGGCTGGCCAGCTCGACGCCGAAGATCCTGAAGCGCTCCTTGCCCTTGAGCCGGTAGTGCTCGGCCGCGCCGCGGAACTCCTTCTTGCCCGGCGACACGGTGAAATCCAGCCCCAGCTCCCACAGGCTGTCGCCGATGGGCTCGCCCTCCATCGGGTACATGTCGGAGTTGTCGTAGGGGTAGAACAGCAGGTAGCTCTCGACCCGCAGCCAGTCCAGCGCGGTGAAGGAGCACGGCATGATGCCCATCTCCTTGCCCTCGGCCACGATGGTGTCCCAGATCAGCGGCGCATCGGCCGCCTTGCAGAAGATCTCGTAGCCGCGCTCGCCGGTGTAGCCGGTGCGCGAGAGCATCACCGGGCGGCCGAAGAGGGTCGTCTGCATGTGGTGGAAGTAGGGCAGATCGCGGATGCCCGGCACGTGCTTGGCCAGAAAATCCACCGCCAGCGGGCCCTGCAGCGACAGATCGTGCAGGTCATCGTCGAACAGCACCGCCACGTTGCGGCCCACCGCGCCGCGGGTCAGGATCTCGTGCCCGGCGCCCGAACCATGCACCACCATGAAGGCGTTGGGCCCGTTGCGGTAGATCACGCAGTCGTCGATGAACTTGCCCGCCTCGTTGAGCATGCAGGCATACACCGACTTGCCCGGGTAGAGCTTGCTCACGTTGCGGGTGGTGGCAAAGTTGATCAGCGCCTCGGCGTGGGGCCCGACGATGTGCATCTTCTTCAGGCCCGACACATCCATCAGCCCGGCGCGGGTGCGGATCGCCTCGTGCTCATCGGCCAGCGAGGTGTCGTAGGTCCACGCGGTGCCCATGCCGTTCCAGTCTTCCAGCTTGGACCCGAGGGCGCGGTGGCGGTCTGCCAGAACCGACATTCTCCATGAACTCATCATTGACTCCTTCTCGAAGGCGTTGGGGATTGAGTCCATTAGGCCAGCCGGGTGGGCGGCGGGAAATACTACTCTGGTACTACTTCGGGGAGAGGGCGGGGCGGCGGGCTATGGAATGAAGGGCCGTACAACGTGGATGCCGGGGTGGAGCGCGCGTCAGACCTGGTGCGAATGACTTGGAAATGCAGTCCAAGTACACTTCGTTGATGGACCTGCAACAACTCGAATCTCATCTCTGGGAATCTGCCAACATCCTGCGCGGCCCGGTGGATGGAGCAGACTTCAAAACCTACATTTTTCCGCTTCTTTTCTTTAAGCGTATCTGTGACGTCTGGGACGAGGAATGTCGCGAAATCGTCGATGAGACTGGCGACGAAGAGCTGGCCTGGTTTCCCGAGTCGCACCGTTTTCAGATCCCCGAAGACTGCCACTGGAACGACGTTCGCACCAAGGCCAGCAATGTCGGCGCAGCCCTCCAGCGCGCGATGCGCGAGATCGAGAAAGCCAATCCGGACACGCTGTACGGCGTGTTCGGCGATGCCCAATGGTCGAATAAGGAGCGGTTGTCTGATGCCTTGCTCAAGGATCTGATCGAGCACTTCTCCAAGCTACCGTTCGGCAACAAGAATGTTAACTCGGACTTGCTCGGCGACGCCTACGAATACTTGATCAAGAAATTCGCCGACGCGACCAACAAGAAGGCCGGCGAGTTCTACACCCCGCGCAGCGTAGTTCGACTGATGATCGACATGCTCGACCCCAAGGAAGCCGAGACCATCTACGATCCCGCTTGTGGCACCGGCGGCATGCTGTTGGCTGCCGTGCAGCACGTCAAGGAGCAGCATGGCGACGTCAAGCGGCTGTGGGGCAGGTTGTATGGGCAGGAGAAAAACCTTACGACATCATCCATTGCCCGGATGAACTTGTTTCTCCACGGCATCGAGGACTTTCAAGTAGTGCGTGGCGACACGCTGCGCAACCCGGCCTTCTTCGAAACCGACCAACTGGCGACCTTCGACTGCGTCATCGCCAATCCACCTTTCTCGCTTGAAAAATGGGGCGAAGAGCTGTGGCTGGACGACCCCTTTGGCCGCAATTTTGCCGGCCTGCCGCCCTCATCCAGCGGCGACTTTGCATGGGTACAGCACATGGTCAAATCGATGGCTGATGTGACCGGTCGAATGGCCGTGGTGCTTCCTCAGGGTGCTCTGTTCCGTAAAGGGGTGGAAGGCGGCATTCGCCGGAAGCTACTGGAGATGGATCTGGTCGAGGCCGTGATCGGACTTGCGCCAAACCTCTTCTATGGCACCGGTCTCGCCGCGTGCATTCTGATACTGCGTAAGCGCAAGCCGGTCGACTGCAGGAAGAAAGTGCTGATCGTTGATGCCTCGCGGCTGTTCCGTCGAGGGCGGGCGCAAAACTATCTGGAGCCCGAGCACGCTGCCGAGATCCTCCGTTGGTATCGTAGCTTTGCCGATGTGCAAGACGCGGTTCGCGTGGTCAGCCTTGATGAGATCAAGGCTGAGGATTGGACGCTGAACATCTCGCGCTATGTCTTGCCACCCTTGCAGGAAGACATTCCACCGCTGCCCGACGCCATCGCGGCGTTCAGGGACGCGCTCACCCGCTGCCGTGAAGCCGAAGAACAGCTCATGCAGGTCATGACCGAAGGAGGGGGGCTGCAATGAGTTCGGACCGTCCCGTCAAAGCCAACAGGATTTTTACTGAAGAAATGGCGGATGCTGCACGCGCTCGGCTGAAGGAAGCGCTTTTTCGAACGGAACAAGAGCGCGCTCGTAGCACCAAACGCATTACTCAACAAGAACTCGAAAGCTACCTCTGGGGTGCCGCCGTGCTGCTGCGCGGCCTCATCGACGCGGGTGACTACAAGCAATTCATCTTTCCGCTGCTCTTCTACAAGCGCGTTTCGGATGTCTGGGACGAGGAATACCAGGGTGCCCTGGCGGATTCCGAGGGTGATTTGTCTTACGCCCAATTTGCGGAGAACCACCGCTTCCAGATTCCCACGGGCGCACACTGGAACGATGTGCGGCAAACTCCGAAGAACGTCGGTGCCGCCATCCAGAAGGCGATGCGCGCCATTGAGTCGGCCAACCCTGACATGCTCGACGGCATCTTCGGCGATGCCCCTTGGACCAACCGCGAGCGTCTGCCCGACGAAACGCTGAAGAACCTGATCGAACACTTCTCGACGCAGACCCTTTCGGTTGCCAACGTCCCCGAGGATGAGCTGGGTAACGCCTACGAATACCTGATCAAGAAATTCGCGGATGACTCCGGCCACACGGCTGCCGAGTTCTATACCAACCGTACCGTCGTGCACCTGATGACGCAACTCCTGGCGCCGCAAGCGGGCGAGTCGATCTACGACCCCACCTGCGGGACGGGCGGCATGCTGATCTCGGCCCTGGACGAAGTGAAACGCTCTGGCGGTGAGTACCGCACCCTCAAGCTCTACGGGCAAGAGCGCAACCTCATCACCTCGTCCATTGCCCGCATGAACCTGTTCCTGCATGGCGTGGAGGACTTCGACATCATGCGGGGAGATACGCTGGCCGAACCAAAGCACGTCGAGGGTGACCGCCTGAGGCAGTTCGACGTGATCCTGGCCAACCCGCCGTACTCCATCAAACAGTGGAACCGTGAGGCCTGGAGTAGCGATAAGTGGGGCCGCAACTCGCTGGGCACGCCCCCGCAGGGCCGCGCCGATTACGCCTTCCAGCAGCACATTCTGACCAGCCTCAGCGCCAAGGGTCGGTGTGCGGTGCTCTGGCCCCACGGCGTCTTGTTCCGTAACGAGGAACAGACCATGCGCGCCCGGATGGTCGAACAGGACTGGGTCGAGGCTGTCATCGGCCTGGGCCCCAACCTGTTCTACAACTCGCCGATGGAGTCGTGCATCGTCATCTGCAACCGCAGGAAGCCGGCGGCTCGCAAGGGCAAGGTGATCTTCATCGACGCGGTGAACGAGGTTACGCGGGAGCGGGCTCAGAGCTTTCTCAAGCCTGAGCACCAGCAGCGCATCCTGGGTGCCTTCAAGGCCTTTTTGGATGTGCCCGGCTTCGCCCACCTCGCCACCCTGGCCGAAATCGGCGCCAATTCGGGCAACCTCTCGATCCCGCTGTACGTAAAGCGCATCACCCCGACAGTCGCCACGGACGGCAATGGCAAGGTGGTCTCATTGCGCGCTGCCTGGGATACATGGCAAACCGAAGGGCGTGCGTTCTGGCATCAGATGGATGCTCTGGTTGAAATCCTGGACAGCCTGGTCGAGCAGGAGTCTCCCCATGCGTAGCGCCGCAGACCTGTTTGATGAACTCAATGCCGTGGACGAGTCCACCCGCATCGAAGCCAAGCGGGCCAGTGAGCTGGGCAAGTCGGTCATGCAGACCGTGATTGCATACGCCAACGAGCCCGGTCTCAACGGCGGCTACCTGCTCCTGGGGGCCGACTGGTCCATCAACGACAAAGGCGACACGGTCTACCGGGCCGCAGGCCTGCCGGACCCGGACAAGGTGCAGCGGGATCTGGCGTCGCAGTGCGCCAGCATGCTCAGTGTCACGCTCCGCCCTGAGATGCAGCTGGAGACCGTGGATGGCCACGTCGTGCTGGTGGTCTACGTGCCCGAGGCCGATGTCACCCACAAGCCCGTTTACCTGAAGGCCACCGGCCTGCCCCGGGGGGCTTTCCGGCGCATCGGCAGCACAGACCAGCACTGCGTCGACGAAGATCTCTGGGTGTTGCGTGGCGAAAGCCAGCCCAGCCACGGCCCCGATACCAGCGTGTTGCCCGATGCGCGGCTGGACGACTTCGACCCGGCCGCAATTGCCGCTTACCGCCGGGACAGGGCGCACATCAACCCGCAGGCCGAAGAGCTTGCCTATGGCGATGAGGACATGCTCGAAGCCTTGGGGGCCTTGCGCCGCATGGACGGCGTGTTGCTGCCCACACTGGCCGGCATTGTGCTGTTCGGCAAGCCACTCGCCTTGCGGCGGCTGTTGCCGATGGTGCGCATCGACTACATCCGCGTGCCCGGCAACGAATGGGTGGAAGACCCGGAGAACCGCTTCCAGTCCATCGACATCCGCAAGCCCCTGTTGATGGCCCTGCCCCAGGCGGAGGCCAGCATCATTGACGAGCTGCCCAGAGGCTTCCGGCTGCCCGAAGGCCGGCTTCAAAGCGTGCAAGAGCCGATCCTGCCGCGCAAGGTCATCCGCGAGGCCCTGGCCAATGCGGCAATGCACCGCAGTTACACCGTTCACAGCCCCACGCAGATCATTCGCTACAGCAACCGCATCGAGGTGCGCAACGTGGGTTACTCGCTCAAGGCACCCGAGCAACTGGGCGCGCCGGGCTCACGTCTGCGCAACCCCGCGATTGCGGCGGTGCTGCACGACCTGCATCTGGCCGAAGCAAAGGGCACCGGTATCCGCGCCATGCGCCGCCTGGCTGCAGAAGCCGGCCTCACCGCCCCCGAATTCCATTCCGACCGCCAGGCCAACGAGTTCAAGCTCACCCTCTTCCTGCACAACCTGCTTACCGAAGACGATCACGCCTGGTTGCGCAGCTTTGCCGGCGGCGTCGTGAGTGACGATGAGGCCAAGGTATTGATCTACGCCCGCGAGACCGGAGCAGTGGACAACAGCGCCTGCCGTGACTTCTGCGGCCTCGATACCCTGGCGGCCAGCCAGGTGTTGCGTCGCCTTCGCGACAGGGGGCTGCTGGACAAAGCAGGCTCTGGCAGCAGTACCTACTACGTGTTGGCCCGCGCCAACGCTACGCCACCAGCGCCGCCCGCGCAGTTGGCGCTGGACATCGGGGCGACGCCCGCCCCGGCCACGTCAGGGGCGGAACTGGACGCCACTGTTACAGGGCTCGACCTCGGGGCTTGCAACCCAGCGCTTGCAACCTTGCCCCCCGAGCTTGCAACCTTGCTTGCAACCCTGAAGGGCCGAGCCCAGGAGGACGCCTTGCGTCAGGCCATCGTGCGTCTGTGCGCCTGGGCCCCGCTCACCGTGGAGCAGCTTGCAACCTTGCTGGGCAAGAGCCGCGATTACCTGCGCAACAAGCACCTCATTCCGATGGTGGGTAGCGGCCAGCTGCGCTTCCGCTACCCGGAAAGCGCCAAACACCCCCATCAGGCTTACGTGGCGCCGGTGGACACAATTGCAAAGCAATGACTGAAAAGACACTGAAGCCCGGCTGGCGCCGGGTGAAATTCGGCGACGTGGTGCGCCTCTCCAAGGCCCGTAGCCAAGACCCGCTGGCCGATGGCATCGAGCGCTACGTCGGTCTGGAACATCTGGAGCCCGGTGACCTGCGCATCCGCCGTTGGGGCAAGGTGGCCGACGGCGTGACCTTCACCAGCGTGTTTCAACCCGGCCAGGTGCTGTTCGGCAAGCGCCGCGCTTACCAGCGCAAGGTGGCCGTGGCGGATTTTTCCGGGGTGTGTTCCGGAGACATCTACGTGCTGGAGACCAAGGACGCGCAGGTTTTGCTGCCGGAGCTGCTGCCCTTCATTTGCCAGACCGACGCTTTCTTCGATCACGCAGTGGGCACGTCGGCGGGATCGCTGAGTCCGCGGACGAACTGGACGAGTTTGGCGGACTTCGAGTTATCGCTTCCGCCGCTTGCAGATCAACATGCAATCTTGGAGAAGCTGGGTTCTGCCACTGAAGTGATTCGTTCGGCTCAAGACCTAGCTTCGACCGCAAAAAAGCTACTCAGCAGCTACTTGGCGGAGGTCGTGCCAAGCAGTAGCAATGCCGTCCCGCTGCAAGACCTTTGTACAAGCTCAATCACATACGGCATTGTTCAAGCAGGTCCTGATCGTCAAGGGGGCGTTCCCTATGTCAGGGTTAGCGAGATGACCAACTGTGACGAACTAGATCCTTTGCGAATGATGAGAACCTCCGAAGAGATACATCGATCGTATGCGAGGACCATCCTGGAGCAGGGGGATATTGTCATCGCATTGCGCGGCGTTCCCGGGTTGGTACACATGGTTCCGCCGGGGTTGGGAGGGGGAAATCTGTCGCGCGGCGTGGCCCGAATTGCCGTCGGCGATAGATGTCTCGGTGCCTATCTGCTCTGGGCACTTCGTAGTCCAGTTGTGCAGCGCTCTGTCCTGCAGTATGCCAACGGCTGGAAAGGTGAGGACTTGCGAGAGATCACGATCGCTGACTTGCGTCGTCTTCCAATATCTATCCCAGATCGAACTAGGCAGGAAGAGGTGGCCAAAAATGCTACTGAGTTCCAGTTAGCCATTTCCGATGCGAGACATCGTGTTGAGGCAGCAAGATCCTTGCAACGCGCCTTGACAGCGCACGCACTGGGCGGCGATCTATGAGTTTTACAGAATCCAACACCGTCGAAGCCTACGTCCGCGATCTGCTCGCCGGCCCCGTCAAGGTCGTACCTGCCAACACCGTTCGGGAACCTCAAGCCAGCTACGGCCCCAGCCCCAAAGGCATCGGCTGGCGCTACGCCGCCCCGGCCGACGTGCCGCGCCAGATTCAGGAAGTGTTGGTCGAGCCCTGGCTGCGCGACGCGCTGATCCGCCTTAACCCGGAGATTGCCGCCCAGCCTGACCGAGCCGACGAGGTGCTCTACAAGCTGCGCGCCATCGTGCTGTCGGTGCGCTCGGATGGGCTGATCCGCGCCAACGAGGAAATGACCGCGTGGATGCGCGGCGAGCGCTCGATGCCCTTCGGCCAGAACAACGAGCATGTGCCGGTGCGGCTGATCGACCTGGACGACCTCGCGCAGAACCAATACGTCGTGACCCAACAGTTCATCTACCGCGCAGGGCCTACAGAGCGCCGCGCCGATCTGGTGCTCTTGGTCAATGGCCTGCCGCTGGTGCTGATCGAGGCCAAGACGCCGGTCAAGAAGTGCATCAGCTGGGTCGATGGGGCGGTGCAGGTGCACGACGACTACGAGCGGTACGTGCGGGAGCTGTTTGTCTGCAATGTGTTTTCGGTGGCTACCGAGGGCAAGGCGTACCACTATGGTTCCATCGGCCTGCCGGTCAAGGACTGGGGGCCCTGGCATCTGGGCGGTGACGGTGAGGATGGTCAGCTCCACCCGCTCAAGTCGCTCAAGCTGTCCGCCAGCAGCATGCTGCGCCCGCAGGTGGTGCTGGACATCCTGGGCAGCTTCACCCTGTTCGCCACCAACAAGAAAAAGCAGCGCATCAAGATCATCTGCCGCTACCAGCAGTTTGAAGCGGCCAACAGGATTGTCGGGCGCGTGCTGGCGGGCTACCCCAGGAAAGGGCTGATCTGGCACTTCCAGGGTTCGGGTAAATCCCTGCTGATGGTGTTTGCCGCGCAGAAGCTGCGCATGCACGCGGGCCTGAAGAACCCCACCGTGCTGATCGTGGTGGACCGGATCGACCTCGACAGCCAGATCACCGGCACCTTTACCGGCGCGGACATTCCCAATCTGGAGAAGGCTGACAGCCGCGAGAAGCTGCAGCTGCTGCTGGCGCAGGACGTGCGCAAGATCATCATCACCACGATCTTCAAGTTCGGCGAGGCCACGGGCTGCCTCAACGACCGCAGCAACATCATTGCGCTGGTGGACGAGGCGCACCGCACCCAGGAGGGTGATCTGGGGCGCAAGATGCGCGAGGCCCTGCCCAACGCGTTTCTGTTCGGCTTGACCGGCACGCCGATCAACCGCGCCGACCGCAACACCTTTTACGCCTTTGGTGCCGATGAGGACGAGAAGGGCTACATGAGCCGGTATGGCTTCGAGGAGTCGATTCGCGACGGCGCCACCCTGAAGCTGCACTTCGAGCCCCGGCTGATCGAACTGCACATCGACAAGGCAGCACTGGATGCGGCGTACAAAGACCTGACCGGGGGCTTGTCGGATCTGGACAAGGACAATCTCGCCAAGACGGCTGCCAAAATGGCCGTGTTGATGAAGACGCCCGAGCGCATCCGCAAGATCTGCGAAGACATCGTCGAACACTTCCAGACCAAGGTGGAACCCAACGGTTTCAAGGGTCAGATCGTCACCTTCGATCGGGCGTCCTGCCTGCTGTTCAAGGCGGAACTGGACAAGCTGCTGCCGCCCGAGGCCACGGACATCGTCATGTCGGTGCAGGCGGCAGACAAAAAGGAACACCCGGAGTTCGCGCCCTATGACCGAAGCCGCGACGACGAGGAGCGACTGCTGGAGCGCTTTCGTGACCCGGCCGATCCGCTCAAGCTGATCATCGTCACGGCCAAGCTGCTGACGGGCTTCGACGCTCCCATCCTGCAGGCCATGTACCTGGACAAGCCGCTGCGCGATCACACGCTGCTGCAGGCCATCTGCCGGGTGAACCGCTCTTATTCGGAGCAGAAGACCCACGGCCTGATCGTGGACTACCTGGGCATCTTTGACGATGTGGCCGCCGCACTGGAATTCGACGACCAAAGCGTCAGGCAGGTGGTCAGCAACATCCAGGAGCTGAAGGACAGGCTGCCCGAGGCTCTGCAGAAATGCCTGGCGTTCTTTGCTGGCTGTGATCGCAACTTGCAGGGCTATGAAGGCTTGATCGCTGCACAGCAGTGCCTGCCCAACAATGAGGTGCGAGACAACTTCGCCGCCGAGTTCAGCGTACTGGGCCGTATCTGGGAGGCGCTGTCACCGGACACCGTGCTGGGCCCATTCGAGACGGATTACAAGTGGCTGTCTCAGGTGTACCAGTCGGTCCAGCCGTCCAGCGGACACGGCAAGCTGATCTGGCATTCGTTGGGTGCCAAGACCATTGAACTGATTCACCAGAACGTGCATGTGGATGCGGTGCGCGATGATCTCGACACCTTGGTGTTGGATGCCGACCTGCTGGAAGCGGTGCTCTCGAACCCCGATCCGAAAAAGACCAGGGAAATCGAGATCAAGCTCAAGCGCCGACTGCGCGGGCATGGTGGCAACCCCAAGTTCAAGAAGCTGTCCGAGCGGCTTGATGCCTTGAAAGACCGCTTTGAGTCCGGTCAGATCAACAGCGTCGAATTCTTGAAACAGTTGCTGGAGATCGCCAGGGAAGCCCTGCAGGCCGAAAAGGAAGTACTGCCCGAAGAGGATGAGGATCGCGGCAAGGCGGCCCTGACCGAACTGTTCAACGAGATAAGGACCCCCGAGACGCCCATCATGGTTGAGCGCGTGGTGGCCGACATTGACGAGATCGTGCGCCTGGTTCGTTTTCCGGGGTGGCAAGGAACGCAGGCCGGAGAGCGTGAGGTGAAGAAGGCGCTACGAAAGGCGCTCTTCAAGTACAAGCTGCACGCGGATGATGAGCTTTTCGAAAAGGCATTCAACTACATCCGGCAGTATTACTGAAAAGGGCATCCTCACAATCGGCAGCGTGATTGATTCCAACGCGAGCGACGACTCACAAGGCCGCTGGGTCTGATCGATTGCTGACCCCTCTCATAGAGAATGCCAATTATCGGAAATTATCGTGGCAGCGATAATTTATTGGAAAGCCGATAAATGTGAGTAAAACGCCTGCGGCTGGCGTAACCGAAGTGCCTCCCGAAAGCCCGTGCCGTCGCCCACCCCTCACCCGCTACGCTCCTCCTCCCTCAACTCCCTCAACCACACCGCCGCCTCGAACCGGTTCCGCAGGTTCAGTTTCTGCAGCACGTGCTTCACGTGCACCTTCACCGTGCTCTCGGCGATGCCGAGGGAGCGGGCGATGATCTTGTTCGACGCGCCCTTGGAGACGAGTTCCAGGGTTTCCTGTTCGCGCACGGTGAGGGATGCCCAGCCGGCGTCGATGCTTTCGCGGCTGGCCGCCTGGGGTTTGGCGAGGACGCCGCCGACTTCGGGTGACAGTACGGTGCCGCCGGCGGCCACCTGGCGGAGCTTGCGGCAGAACTCGTCGGGTTCCATGTCCTTCAGCAGGTAGCCGGCGGCCCCGGCCTTGAGGGCCTCCATCACGTCGAAGCTGGAATCCGACACGGTCAGCATCACCAGCCGCGCGGGGCTGCCGGCGCTTTGCAGGGCGCGGATCACCGAGATGCCGTCGAGGCCCTTCATGTGCAGGTCGATCAGCGCCACGTCGGGGCGGTGGGTGAGGATGGCTTCGATGCCTTCGGCGCCGCTGGGAGCGTCGGCCACCACGTGGATGTCGGGGTACATGGACAGCAGCTGGCCGACGCCGCGGCGGAAGAGGGCGTGGTCGTCCACCACCACGATGCGGATCGGCGGGCTGCTGCCGGGGGTGTCGGGCAGGTTCATGGGGTGCTTTCCCGGAGGTTGGATTCGGTGGGCGCGGTGCGGGGGCGGAAGCGCATCTCGACGCAGGTGCCGCCGCCGGTGCCGGGGCGGATGGCGAGGGTGCCGTCCAGCTGGCGGGCGCGTTCGCGCATGATCGACAGGCCGTGGTGGCCTTCGCCGCCGGCGTCCGGGGCGATGCCGCGGCCGTCGTCCTCGATGCGCACGGTCACCTCGCCGCCGGGCAGGGGCGCCAGATGCACCACCGCGTGGGCGGCGCGGGCGTGGCGGATGACGTTGGTGAGCGCCTCGCGGACGATCTGCAGCAGGTGGAATTCTTCGTTGGCAGTGAGGGGCTGGCTGCCGAGGCGGAAATCCAGGCTCACGCCGGTGCCGGCGCGGGCTTCCAGCTCATCCACCACCTCGCGCAGGGCCTGGTGCAGGCCGCCGGGCGGCATCGAGGTGCGGAAGGCCGACAGCAGCTCGCGCAGGTGGCGGTAGGCGCTGTCGAGGCCGGTCTTGATCTCGCCGGAGATGTCGAGCATGGCGCTGCCCGGCGTGCAGGCGGCGCAGCTGCGGCCGATCTCCAGCTGCAGGCGGGCGATCTGCAGCTCCATGTACGAGAGCGCCTGGGCGAGGGAATCGTGCAGCTCGCCGGCGATGGCGCTGCGCTCGTCCATCAGCGCAAGCCGGCGGCGCCGCTGGTTGCGCTGCAGGTTGCCCAGCGACAGGGCCAGCAACCCGGCCACCGCATCCACCAGCCGGCGGTGGCGGCTCTCGAAACAGAAGTTGCCGCGGGCCTCCACCACCAGCACCCCGTAGATCTCGTCGGCGTCGCCCACCGGCACGGCCAGCTCCACCACCTCGCCGTCCGGGCCGCTGGCCGATCGGCGCAGGCCGCCGCCCCGGGCCAGCATCTCGGGGTCGAACTCGTCGAGCAGCGCGGGGATGCGCGGCGCGCCGATCTGCTCCGGCACGCAGAGGCCCTCGGCCACCGGCTCCAGCAGCGCCAGCGCGCAGGCTCGGGCGTCGAGGCTGTCGGCGAGGTCTTCGAGCATCGCCTGCAGCGCGCCGGCGCTGCCCCCGTGGCCGGCGAGGCTGGCGCAGGTGCGGTAGATGAACTCCAGCGAGCGGGTGGCGAAGCGCTCCTGCTCCTCGGCCTGGCGCGACAGCCGGGCGCTGTCGGCGATGCGGCAGGCCAGCTGGCCCGATACCGAATCGAGGGCGCGGGCCAGCCGGTCGATCTCGTCGACGCCTTCGCCGCTCACCGTCACCGCACCGGCGGTGTGCGCGGCAACCCGCGACAGCGCGATGTTGGTGCGCTGCACAAGGGCTTTCCACGCGAGGCGCAGGATCAGCGCGCAGCCGCCGGCGTAGAGCAGCGCGAGGGTGGCGATGGTCAGCTCGACGCCCGCCTGCTGGGTGGAGAGCTGCGTGGCTTCGAGCCGCGCCAGCAGCCCCGCGCAGGCGAACAGCGCCGCTGCCAGGCTGGCGAGACAGGCCAGCAGCAGTCCCAGATGGGCGAGGAGCGGGTAGCGGGCCAGCACGGATGGGCGTCTCGCAGTCGATGAACTGAGGAGTAAAAAGCAACTTTTGCGCCTGTAGTGAAACAAGACAGGTGGGCAGGGTGGAGTGATTCCTGCTAGATGCGGGGTGTTTCCAACCCCGCTTTGATGGACTCCGATGACGCTCTATCTGGTCGCCACGCTGCTTGCCACCAGCCTCTCGGCGCTGGTGCTCAGCCAGTCCGGCCTCGGCCTGCCGCTGCTGTGGGGCCTGCCGCTGCTGCCCGCCGCCACCTGGCTGGCCCTGCGCCTCGCCCCCGGCGCGTGGCGGCCGCGCCATGCCCGTCAGGCTGAAGGCGCCAGCCGGCCGCTGGCCCACTTCGCCCAGTACAGCAGCCTGCCCGCGCTGCTGGTGGAGGAGGGCCGCATCGCCCACGCCAACCGGGCGCTGCTCAAGGGGCTGGGGCTGGCCGAGCGGGGCGACGAGGTGATCGGCATGCCCCTGGAGAACATCGTCCATCCGCGCCACCACGCCGAGGTGGCGGCGCTGCTGGGGGCCGAGGGCGCGTCGGGCGACGCCGGCACGGTGACGCTGCTGCGGGCCGATGGCCTGCCCTGGCAGGCGCGGCTCTCGCTGTTCCGGGCGGATCGCTCGTCGGTGGCCCTGCTGCAGTTTGCCGCGCCGGACGTGCTGCCCGAGGCCGGGCCCGACGGTCAGTGGGGCAACCGGCTGGCCCACGAGGCGGGGGAGATCCTCTTCGCGCTGGACGCGCAGCTCGCCGTCACCTGGCTCAACCCCCAGTGGGCGCGCAGCACCGGGCGAAGCCTCGCCGACTGCCAGTTCGCGCCGTTTCTGCCGCACTTCCACCTGGAAGACCGTACCGCGCTCACCAAGGGCCTGCGCCGCCTGCAGGCCGGCGGGCGCGAGGGCCTGTGCCTGGAGGTGCGCCTCGTCACCACCCGCGGCGGCGCGCCGCGCTGGGTGGAGCTGCGCGCCTGGGCCGACGGCGATGGCGGTGTCGTCGGCCTGCTGCTCGACATCGACCAGCGCCGCCGCGGCGAGGAAGCCCTGCGCGCCCAGCGGCGCAGCCTGCACACCATGCTCGACAACCTGCCGGGCATGATCTATCGGGGCCAGAACGACAAGCACTGGACGATGGAATTCGTCAGCGAAGGCTGCTTCGAGCTCACCGGCTACACGCCGCTGGAGCTGGTGGATAACCAGTCGGCGAGCTTTGCCGAGCTGATCCACCCGGAAGACCGGGATTTCGTGTGGAACTACGTGCAGATGCGCCTCGCCCGGCGCGAGCGCTACGAACTGAGCTACCGCATCATCGACCGGGACGGCCAGACCCGCTGGGTGTGGGAGCAGGGGCGCGGCATCCATTCGAGCCGCGGCGAGTTTCTCGGGCTGGAGGGCTTCATCACCGACGTGAGCAGCCGCCATGAGGCCCAGGAGGAATCCCGCCGCCGGCTGTTCTTCGACAACGCCACGGGGCTGCTCAGCTTCAGCCTGTTCCTCGACCGGCTGCAGCACGTGGTGGCCCACTCGGCCATCGCCGGCTACCCCTTCGCGCTGATCCACCTGGAGATCGACGCGCTGGAGACACTCGCCGCCAACTACGGCCCGGCGATGGCCGAGCGGGTGATGGTGGAGACCGGCAAGCGCCTGCGCGTGGTGCATGGCGACTGCAACGGCGCGACCCGCCACGGCAACGGCTTTGCGGTGCTGATCACCGATTTCCGGCCGGCCACGCTGGCCTGGGCGGGGCCGGCGGCGTCAGGTGGCGTGGGCGATCTGGCCGCGGCCCTTGCCGGCCTTGTGGAGCGCCCCCTGCGCATCGATGGGCACGCCATCAAGCTGCAGGCCCGCATCGGCCTTGCGCCCGCGCCTTACATCTGCACCGATGCTTCGGCCCTGCTGACCGAAGCGCTGAGGGCTGCGTGAGCGTCGCTCCGCTGGCGAGAATTCAGCGCAAACAACCGGGCCAGTGGGTTGGGGAAGCATCGCCAGAAAAATATTTTCAGATATCTGCATCCAGATCGCTCCGCCGTGAGTAGTGACTACAGCAGCGTCTTGCGCGTTGCCCTAAAAAGGCTCACCGCAGCCCCCAACCCACGGAGAAACGATCATGAAAACCGCCATCGTCACCCTTGCTTCCGCCCTGGCCCTCGGCGCCTGCTCCACCACCCCCATGAGCGGCGCCTACAGTCAGGACGGCCTCCCCGACAGCATCCGGGTGCCTGCCGGTCACGCGGTGGCCTGGGAGACCGTCGGCAGCGGCGACATCACCTACGAATGCCGGGACAAGGCCGGTGCCAGCGGGCAGACAGAATGGGTCTTCGTCGGCCCCAAGGCGGTGCTCAAGGACCGCGCCGGCAAGGTGGTGGGCAGCTACTACGGCCCCCCCGCCACCTGGGAGGCCAGCGACGGCTCGCGGCTGACCGGCACCCAGCTGGCCGTGGCGCCCGCGGGGGCCGGCAACCTGCCCTATCAGCTCGTCAAGGCCAACCCTGCGATGGGCCAGGGCGCGCTCACCGGTGTCACCCACATCCAGCGCGTTGCCTTGAAGGGCGGCGTGGCACCGGCCTCAGAGTGCAGCCCCGCAACCCGCGGCAAGCGCGAAACCGTGACCTACCAGGCCGACTACATCTTCTGGAAAGCGCGCTGATCGTCTCCCGCCCGGGCGTGGCGGCCGCGCTTCATGGCCTTGCGGGCTGCCGGACGTCGCCAGCCGTTGCGCTGCGCAGCCTGCGCCAGGTGGTGAAGGACGCGATGCCCGGCGCGAGCCACAGGGACAGCCACAGCCCGGCGATCACCGCCAGCGCCAGCGCGTTGGCGCCGGAGCGCGTGACGCCGTAGATCACCGCCAGCGCAATCGCGGTGACGGCCACGCCGGAGACGATGTAGATGGTCGCCAGCTCGCGCAGGAAGACGAGGACGAAGCGCAGCATCGGCACCCCGTCGAGCCGCAGCCGCCCGTCGCGGAAGGCCACGGCGCAGGCCGCCGCGCACAGGACACTCGACGCCGCGGCGAGCTGGAGCCAGAAGGCATCACTCCATTCCGCCCGGCCGCGCACGAAGAGCACCAGGATGACCGAGCACGCGAGCGCGCTGAGGGCGAAGACGACGCGGAGGATGTGGCGGGGGGCGGTCATGGACGGGCTCCGGTGGGGCAGGCGGGTTGTTATACCCGTCGCCCTGGGGCGGCGCCTTGATGGCGGTGAAGCCGCCGGGGCACAGGTTAGGAGGGCCGGCGGATGCTTTCGCGTTTCGCTCGTCACTACAATATGGCACGCGATAACATCGCGACTTGCGTGGATCAGACGAGCGTTGAAGCAGCGGACGGCGCTTTGCTTGCCCACACTTGGCTCAACAATGAGCCTATCGGCGAGGCCTTGGTCAATGCCTTGCTCCAAACGGCAAGATTTTTCAGCTAACTCCTTGCCATAAAGGAATTTTCTGCTTGGCTCATGCGTCTGGGTTGAGCCAAAGTGCCGGCCATCGAAACACCAGACGATCAGCCCTCCGTAACGTACGCCCCATGGGCTGCGATAGTGTCAAGAACCCCTCGCATTTCAGACCTTAGCCATGAGTGCCAATTTCCAACAGCTTGCCAACTTCATCTGGTCTGTCGCGGATCTCCTGCGTGGACCGTATCGCCCACCACAGTACGAACGCGTGATGTTGCCGCTTACAGTATTACGCCGCTTCGATGCGGTGCTGGCACCCACAAAAGAAGCCGTGCTTGCACGTTATGAGGCGTTGAAGGGCAAGGAGCCCGTATTGGTGGACAGGGTGCTGAACGAAGTCGCTAAAAACGACGAGGGAACGCCGCTGGGTTTTCACAACCACAGCCAACTGAATTTTTACCGGCTGAAAGGCGACCCGGACAACGTTGCCCGTCACCTGACCGATTACATCAATGGCTTCTCGGAGAACGTCCGCAAGATTTTTGAACGCTTCGACTTCGACAAGGAAATTGAGAAGCTCGAAGAATCCAACCGCCTGTATCAGGTCGTCTCCCAGTTCGCCGAAATCGACCTGCACCCGCGCAAGGTTGACAACATCACCATGGGCTTGGTGTTCGAAGACCTGATCCGGCGCTTCAACGAGTCGGCCAATGAAACCGCGGGTGACCACTTCACCCCGCGGGAAGTCATCCAGCTCATGGTTAACCTCCTGCTGGAGCCGGATACCAAGGTGCTCACCCAAGCAGGCATCGTCGTCACCATCTGCGACCCGGCTTGCGGCACGGGTGGCATGCTGGCCGAAGCGCAAAACTGGATACGCGCCCACAACGGCCAGGCCACCGTGAAAGTGTATGGGCAGGACTACAACCCGCGCTCCTACGCAGTGGCGGCCTCCGACTTGCTGATCAAAGGTCAGAAGGACAGCCGCGTCGAGCTCGGCAATACGCTTACCGATGACCGCTTTGACGATATGCACTGGTTCGATTATCTGCTGGCCAACCCGCCGTTTGGTGTGGACTGGAAGGCCGAGAAAAAGGAAATTGACCGCTGGCCCAACTTCCGTGGCTACGCCGGCAAACTGCCACGCATCAACGACGGCGCCTTGCTCTTCTTGCTGCACATGGTCAGCAAGTTTGCCGACTACCAGCCGGGCAGCAAAGATTTGCCCGGTTCGCGGGCGGCTGTCGTCTTCAATGGCTCGCCTCTGTTTACCGGTGGCGCTGGCAGCGGCGAAAGCGACATCCGGCGCTGGATCATCGAGCGCGACATGCTCGAAGCCATCATCGCCTTGCCTGAGCAGATGTTCTACAACACCGGTATCGGCACATTTGTGTGGATCGTTACCAATCGCAAGGCTGCCGACCGAAAGAACAAGGTCCAGCTCATCGACGCCCGCGAGCGTTACACCCCGATGAAGCGCAGCCTGGGTGACAAACGCCGCTATCTGGACCAGGCCGCCATCGATGCAGTCACCCGCGAACACGGTGCGATGGAGAATGGCAAAACCAGCCGGGTGTTCGACAACACCGACTTCGGCTACCGCCGCATCGCCGTGCTGCGCCCCTTGCGCTTGCGCTTTGAAATCACCGATGACGCCCGCGAGCGCTTCCTCAACACCTGTCCCGAGCTGTATGACGCCCTGTTGGCGGTGGAAGAGCAACTCGGCCACGAGCCACATTTTGACTGGAACCAGGTGTGGGATGAAGTGCAGCAGATCTTCAAGAAGCTGCCCGACGATATGGAAGGGTGGGCCAAGGGCACTAAGGGAAGCGCGCAGAGAAAGATCTTTCGGGACTGTTTCACGACCGTCGACCCCGATGCCGCTCCGGTCATCGCCAGGCGCCACAAGAAGGGCGAGGTTTCCATCGGCGCGGAACTGTTTCCGCAGCAGACCCTGCCCACGCTGGAAGCCACAGAGTTGTACGCGCTGCTGGGGCTACACACCCATGGCAAAGCTCTCGTGGAGTACGAACCCGACCCAGCGCTCAAGGACGCGGAAAGCATCCCGCTCAAAGAAGACATCGTCAGCTACCTGCTGAACGAGGTGCGCCCTTATGTGGCAGACGCCTGGATCGACCGGGAAACGCTGGACGAGCAGGATGGCGGCATCGGCAAGGTGGGCTATGAGATCAACTTCAACCGAGTGTTCTTCCAGTACAAAGCGCCTCGACCGCTGCATGAGATAGATGCGGAGCTGGCTGAAGTGGAAAAGCGGATCATGGGCTTGCTGCGGGAGGTGACGGAGTGAATAAACAGAATCGCCTCACTGGCAACATCCACCGAGCTACCCCACGGCTGAAACACGTCCTGTCCGGTCTTTTTTCTGGAGGAACACCGGACACGAACAATGATGAGTATTGGGCTGCCGCCGGTGAAGGCATCGCTTGGGTCGCAATTGGCGACATGAGCACAAAAGATCGAGTCGAAGTTACCGAGAAGAGAATTACTGAAAGTGGCATCGCATCCAAGCGTCTGTGCGTTTTGCCACCCGGGACGCTTATTTACTCCATGTATGCAAGCATGGGACACGTCGCAGAACTTGCGATACCGGCAACAATCAACCAAGCTTTGCTCGGCTTGGAGTTTGCTGATGGCGTAGAGTGGGGTTTCGCGAAATGGTGGTTACGTCACCTTCAACCTTTACTGATTGCGGAGGCGAGCAGTAATACCCAAGATAATTTGAATGCCGACAAGGTGAGGAATCTTCCGTTTCCGAAAATTGAATTTCGTCATCAATCCTGTATCGGTAACTACCTCGATAAAGAAACTGCTCGCATTGACAGCCTGATTTCCGAGAAGGAGCGCATGCTGGTGCTGTTGGAAGAAAAGCGCGCAGTCCTCATCAGCCGCCTTGTCACCCGGGGGGTTGATCCCAACGCCCCGCTCAAACCCTCTGGCCACGAATGGTTGGGCGAGATTCCGGCTCATTGGGATTTATGCCAATTGAAGCGTACCTGGGCTTCATCGGACTATGGGCTATCGGAAAGCATCAGGGACGAAGGAGATATCGCAGTTCTTCGTATGAGTTGCATAGTTGATGGTCGGGTTGATGTTTCGAAGTCAGGTATGATCACCGAAGTCGACGGCCACTTGCTGCTCAGACGAAACGATCTGCTTTTCAATCGAACCAATAGTCTTGATCAGATCGCGAAGGTCGGGCTTGTGGATTTCGACCCCGAAGAGCCTTTGACCTTTGCCTCTTATCTGGTTCGTATTCGTACGAATCATCGTGTGATGCCCGAGTATTTAGTCGAGTTGCTGAATGCGTCACTGTTTCTGGAGTTCGCTCGAAAGAGCGCAATTCCTTCGATTGGACAGGCCAATTTGAGCCCGACGCGATATGGGGAGATTCACATTCCCCTTCCACCTAAGCCCGAGCAAAAGGAGATCGTTGCATTCCTTGAGCGGGACGCAGAGACATCAACTCCAGTCCGCGAACACATAAGAAGCTCCGTAGCTCTGTTAAGGGAGCGCCGTGCTGCGCTGATTGCTGCTGCTGTCACCGGCCAGATACCGCTTAAGGAAATGATGGAATGAAATTGGAATCACTCTCTCTCGCACACTGCGGCGGATTCGCGCAGCTTGACCTCACCTTTGAGCCCGATGTGACGCTTATTGCTGGCGTCAATGGCGTGGGAAAGTCCACGGTGCTTCGCGCGTTAGCGGTACTGCTGTCGCGCGCCATGCCGGAGTTCACGCCCTCACGGCCAGCGCCGCTGTACTTTACTGACGACGACATCCACGGTGACAAGGCTTCGCTGGAGGTTTCTGCCCGCATCCAGATTGATGGTCAGACCGTCAATGCTCGTGTACAGCGTTTGCGCGCGACAGACGAGAAGGGTGACCGTTTTATCCTACTGAGACAGATGGAACGGAGTTCCACTACCAATGATTTTGCCCAGGAGCTGAGCGCACGCACGCTGACAGGCGAACTGGAGGCGAGCATAAAGAAGGCTCGCGTAGGGCTGGCGAGCTTAAAAAGTGCTGTTCACCCACCGCTCGCAGTGTACTTCTCCCCCAAGCGCCAGCTACCTGGCCAACCACGCAGCCTGCCAGAGGCGAAGCCTTTCGATCCGTCTATTGCCTATAGCCACGCCCTGCTCGACCGTGAGGTGGATTTGCGCGAGTTCATGCACTGGTTTCGCACTCAAGAGAGGTTGGGCGCGGAAAACGAGCCCCGCCGCTTCAAAGTGCTGAATACATTACGCGCTGTGGTGAGCGAGCTGGTGCCTGAGTTCGGTAATCTTCGTGTTCAGGAGCAGCCTCGCTTGGGCTTCGTTGTGGACAAGCGAGGGCAGCCGTATTACCTGCATCAGCTTTCCGATGGAGAGCGCGGCTTGTTAGCCTTGGTGTTCGACCTCACCCGGCGCCTAGCCATTGCAAACCCGGACAGTGACAACCCGATCGCCGAGGGGGTTGCATTGGTGTTGATTGATGAAATCGAGCTGCACCTGCATCCGAAGTGGCAGCGGGATGTTATGAGGCGATTGCCAGCTATTTTTGAGCGTTGTCAGTTCGTTATTACTACCCATTCTCCACAGGTTATCGGTGAAGTTAAGGCGAATTGCGTCAGGCTGCTCACTTTGAATGACGGAAAGGTAGTCACTCAAACGCCCGGTATGGCCTATGGCGCGGACTCAAACTGGATCTTGAGCGTTCTGATGGGGGCGGATGAGATGAATGAGGATGTTGAAAGAGACATCGAAAGAATATCCCGCCTCATCGCTGATCGTAATCTCAAGGTCGCAAGAGAAAAGGTGGTAGATCTGAGGAAGAGGGTAGGCAATACGGCAGCAATACAAAAAATATCGTCTACTCTTGAGCGCATCGAGAGGATTGGGAGATGAAGACTATTGTAAAAACCCACCCGCCGAAGTGTTTGACAGATTTTATTGACGGTCAGCTGGCCATTGTCCCGGAGCCGGTAAACTTAACTTATTCGGATTTCAGAGATAAATCAAAATTACTTGGTGAGTTAACGTCCGAGCAACATGGTTTGTGTGGATATACAGGCGCGCCTGTCGATGCTGAAAGACTTGCGAAATTAAAGAGCCCATCGGATGGGGTTGCTTTCAAAAATCACGTTGAGCATTTGAAGTGCCAAGATGCGTGCAAAAAGAGCGTGGTTGATGCGGGTGGGGTCTTTGGTAGAAATCTCGGTGATGACCTGAATTATCTGAATATGATTGCTGCTTTGGAGGTGCGAGGCGCAGAGTCTGAGCATTTTGGTGCCGTTAAGAAAAAAAATTCCGTACTTCCAGTACTACCTACTCAGGACGGTTGCAGTGATCACTTCTGCTTTAGAGAAGTGGATGGTGGTGTTGTCGGACTTACTGCTGAAGGGGCGGCAAGCATTGAGGTCCTTCGGTTAGATCACGAAACTCTCAATGATTGGAGAAGGTCTGCAATTGAGGCGTGGCTTGATCCTGATGTGATCCAATCACGAGATGATTTTGAAGAGGTTGTCCGAGCAGTTGAGATTTCTATTGACGGTTATCTTCCTGAGTTTGCCTTTGTGATAGGTTCAATCGCCAGGGGGTACCTTTGATGAAATCCACCTCCGAAGCCGCCTTTGAAGCCGCTATCGAAGCCGCTCTGTTGCCCAGCGGCTATGCCCGGGTCGATGGACAAGGTTTCGATCGCGAGCAAGCCATCTTTCCCGACGAAGCGTTGAGCTTCATCCGCGCGACGCAAGGTAAAGTGTGGGCGAAACTGGAGGCCCTGCACGGCGAGCAGACCGGCGCCCGGGTGCTGGAGTCTATGTGCAAATGGCTGGATACCCAGGGTGCGTTGGCCACCTTGCGCCACGGCTTCAAGTGCTTTGGCAGAACGCTGCGCATTGCCTTCTTGCGCCCGGCCCACGGCTTGAATCCCGAGCTGGAAGCACGTTACCAGGCCAACCGCCTGGGGCTGACACGGCAACTTCACTTCAGCCCCAAAAACGAAAAATCACTAGATGTGGTGTTGTCAGTCAATGGCATTCCGGTGGTGACGCTGGAGCTGAAGAATCCACTGAGCGGGCAGACCGCAGCCAACGCCATCCATCAGTACCGCCATGACCGCGACCCGCGTGAGCCGATTTTTGTTTTTGCCAAGCGCACCCTGGTGCATTTTGCCGTGGATACCGAAGAGGCGCACATGAGCACGCGCCTGGCCGGGACTTCTACGTATTTCCTGCCGTTCAACCGCGGTTTCGAAGGCGGCGCTGGCAACCCGCCCGACCAGAGTGGTCGCAATTACAAGACAGCCTATCTCTGGGAAGAGGTATTGCAACGCGACAGCCTGCTTGATCTACTTGCCCGCTTCTTGCACTTGAACGTCGAAGAAAAAAACACGGACGACGGCAAGAAGGTGCGCAAGGAAACCCTGATCTTTCCGCGCTACCACCAGCTACGTGCCGTGCGCGAGATGGTTGCAGCAGCGGCGCATGAGGGCGTTGGGCGTAGCTATCTGGTGGAGCATTCGGCGGGCAGCGGTAAAAGCAACACTATCGCCTGGTTGGCGCATCGGCTCTCCAGCCTGCATGACGAGCGGGATGAGCGGCTGTTCGACAGCGTGATCGTCATTACCGACCGTGTGGTGCTGGACCGCCAATTGCAGAACACCATTTACCAGTTCGATCATCGGCAAGGTGTGGTGCAAAAGATCGATGAGGATTCGCGTCAGTTAGCCGAGGCGCTTGAGGCAGGCGTGCCCATCATCATCACGACCTTGCAGAAATTTCCGTTTGTGTCGGCTCAGCTGGCCAAGCTGAACGAAGAGCGGGGCGAAGCCAGCCGGAGCCATCTGCCCACACGCAGGTACGCGGTCATCATTGATGAGGCGCACAGCTCGCAATCGGGGGAAACGGCTACTGAGTTGAAAGGTGTGCTGGGCGGCGCTGAATTGCGCGACAAGGCGCAGGAAATGGCCAAGGAGGAGGGCGAGGCGGAACTCGAACGCTTGTTCCGCGCCATGGTCAAACGAGGCCAGCAGCCCAACATGAGTTTTTTCGCCTTCACGGCAACCCCAAAGCACAAGACCTTGGCGATCTTTGGTCGCAACGGTAAGGCTTTCGACCGCTACACGATGCGGCAGGCGATTGAGGAGGGCTTTATCGAGGACGTGCTGAAGAGCTACGTTACGTACAAAGCCTATTACAAGCTGATCAAGCGGGCAGAGGACGACCCCAGTGTCGAACGCAAGAAGGCAGCCAAGGCCTTGGCTCGTTTCATGCGCCTGCATCCGCATAACATCGGCCAGAAGACCGAGGTGATGGTGGAGCATTTTCAGCATTTTACCCGCCATAAGATCGGTGGTCATGCCAAGGCCATGGTGGTGACCGGCTCGCGGCTTGAGGCGGTGCGCTACAAGCAGGAGTTTGACCGCTATATTCAGGAGAAAGGCTACCCGATCAAGAGCCTGGTAGCATTTTCGGGGAGCGTGGAAGACGACAAGATCCCGGAAAAGCATTTCACCGAAATCGGGATGAATGATGGGTTAAAGGAAAAAGAGCTGCCCGAGACGTTTGCCAAGCCTGATTTTCGCGTGCTGCTGGTGGCCGAGAAATACCAGACCGGTTTCGATCAGCCGCTGCTGCACACGATGTATGTCGACAAACGCCTTGCGGGCATTCAGGCGGTGCAGACACTGTCGCGTTTGAATCGTACCCATCCGCTCAAGGACGACACTTTTGTGCTCGATTTCGTTAACGAGCCCGGCGAGATTCAGGAGGCGTTTCGCCAGTACTACGAGGGCTCGGTGATGGGAGAGGAAGTCGACCCCGACAAGCTGTACGAGGTAAAGGCAGAGCTGGATGCATCGGGCATCTACCTGCATGCCGAAGTGACCGAGTTCTCTCGGGTCTTTTTTGCGCCGAAGCGCCGCCAGAGCCCGGGAGACCACAAGAGGATGAACGCGACGCTCGATCAGGCGGTCGCGCGCTTCGTCCACTTGCAGAACACCGAAGAGGAGGAAGCGGAACTATGGCGTGGAAAGTTGCAGGCCTTCCGTAATCTATACAGTTTCCTGAGTCAGGTGATCCCTTACCAGGATAGCGATCTGGAAAAGCTATTCACCTACTTGCGACACCTCGCGTTGAAGCTGCCAAAGCGCAGGAGCGGGCCGGGTTACCAGTTCGACGAGGAGGTTGAGCTTGATTACTACCGGTTACAGAAGATCAGTGAAGGCTCGATCAGCCTCAATGAAGGCTACGCCACACCACTGGACGGCCCACGAGAGGTGGGGTCGGGCATGGTGCGGGAAGAGCTCGTTTCGTTGTCTCGCCTTATTGACATCATCAACCAGCGCTTCGGTGGTGAGTTGAACGAGGCAGACCAGCTGTTCTTCGATCAGATCGCTGAGGCCGCGATCCTCAACGAATCGCTGCAGAAAGCGGCTGAGGTTAATTCCCTCGAAAAATTTCAACTGGTGTTCCGGCAGGTGCTCGAGTCCCTTTTCATCGAACGAATGGAGTTGAACGAAGAGCTTTTCGCGGACTACATGGGCAAACTCGATGTGCAGGAGCTGGTGTCCAAGTGGCTCGGTAGCCAAGTTTACAACCGGCTTTGTGCGGTCAGGATGGCGGGCGGCTTGGATGTTGAACCGACTCTTCACGACTAGCCATCGGACGTTGCCGGATAGCTGGTCGCCGGGTTGTAGCATGCCTTCCGGGCCTCGCTGGCCCGACACGCTACGCCCGCACCCGCGCCTTGGTGGGGTCGAAGTGCGGGAAGGCCACCACCGTCGCGTCCAGCCGCTTGCGATGCCCGTCCAGCTGGCCGACCTGTAGCGCGGTGTCGATGGCGGAATACGCCACATCCACCCGCGCCAGCGCGATCTGGGCGTCGAGGATGGGCGAGCGCACCGTGCTGGTGATCTCGCCCACCTTGGCGCGGCCCACGTAGAGGCCGTCGCCGTGGGCGGCCGGCTCGTTGCTGGCGATGGCGAGGCCCACCAGCTTGCGGCGGGGGTGGGCCTTGCGTTCTTCCAGCGCGGCCTTGCCGATGAAGTCGTCGGGCTTGGAGAGCGCCACGGTGAAGCCGATGCCGGCCTCGAAGGGGTCGGTCTGGTCGCAGAACTCGTGGCCGGCGAAGGCGAGGCCGGCTTCGATGCGCAGCATGTCCAGCGCGTCGAAACCCAGCGGCACGATGCCCAGCGGCGCGCCGGCCTCCATCACCGCCTGCCACACGGCGGGGCCGTCCTTGGGGGCGCACCATAGCTCGAAGCCCAGCTCGCCGGTGTAGCCGGTGCGCGACACCACCAGCGGAATGCCGGTGGGGCCGCCCAGGCGCGCGGCGGTGAAGCGGAACCAGCCCAGCTCGCCGATGGCCGGCTGGATCGGGGCGGTCCACAAGATCTTGGCCAGCAGCTCGCGGCTCTTCGGGCCCTGCACCGCGAGGTTATGCAGCGCGTCGGTGGCGTCGCGGATGCGCACGTCGAAGTCACCGGCAGCGGCCTGCTCACGCAGCCACAGGCCGGTGGTGTCCTCGCCGCACACGACGCGGAACACGTCGCGCCCCAGGCGGAACACCGTGCCGTCGTCCATCATGCCGCCGTGGGCGTGGCACACGGCGGTATAGACCACCTGCCCGATGGCCAGCTTGCGCAGGTCGCGGGTCTGCACCTTTTGCAGCAGCGCTTCGGCGTCGGGGCCGGTGACGTCGAACTTGCGCAGGGCGGAGAGATCCATCACCGCCACCTTCTCGCGGCAGGCCCAGTACTCGGCCAGGGTGCCGTGGCCCACGAAGCTGCGGGGCAGCCAGAAGCCCTTGTAGTCGATGAAGTCGCGGGTGAGGGTTTCGGTGACCGGCGCGAAGGCGCTCGGGCGGGTCAGGCGGGCGGGGGCGTCGGGCGTCATGCGATGGGCCAGGGCTCGGGGGAAGTGGTGGGCGGCATCGTAGATGCGCGCCTCGATGTCGGTGGGCTGCCAGGCGTTGGCGGGGTCGATGTCGTCGGCGCAGGACGACACCGCCACCACCAGATCCTTCAGGGCGCGCAGCAGCACGTAGTCGCCGGGCTTCGACCACGGCTCGGCAAAGCCCAGGCTGCCGCAGGGCTGGATGAAGGTGTTGTAGAAGAAGTTGATCGCCGGCCAGCCGGCCCGGGGCTTGATGCCGAAGGGCGCCAGCGCGGCCGAGAAGTTGTCGCTGCAGTTGGGGTGGCCGGGAAAGCCGGCGTCCTCGTAATACTTGGCGGTGCAGGCGAGCGCGAAGGCGTCGTGGCGGCCGACGGTGTCCTGCACGGTTTCGAGCAGCGGCTGCATGCGCGCGTCGAAATACTTGGCGTGGAGGCCCGGCAGCGGGTAGGCCGAGCCGGCGAGGGTGCGGGTGACGGTGGGGTCGAGGCCCCATTCCTCGCCGGCCGCCAGCGCTTCGGCGTCGAAGGCGAGGAGATCGGAGCACTGCCTGCCGTCCACGTCGATCACCTGGATGAACTGGCCGGCCTTGACGGTGAAGGCGCGGGCGCTGGCGGCGGCGACGCGGATCACTTCCAGCGGCTCGGGGAAGGCCTGCGGGGCCGGCGGCGGGGCGTCGGCGTCGAGCAGAAAGGGATCGGCGTCGGCTTCGGGGTCGAGGGCAGAAATCGGGGTGGGGTCGTTCATGCGAAGGCCTCCTGGCTCGCCAGGCTGCGGTAGCGGCCGCCGCTGAAGACCAGTGGCTCGCCATCCCTGAAGCGCAGGCCGCGCACCTCGCACACGAAGATGGTGTGGTCGCCGCCGGGGTAGCGGGCGTAGGGCACGCATTCGAAGGTGGCGAGGGCGCCTTCCAGCAGCGGGCTGCCCAGCTCGCCGGTGCCATACACCAGATCGGCCCACTTCTCGGCGCCGCCCCGGGCGAAGCGGTTGGAGAGGGCTTCCTGCTCGTGGCCGAGCACGTGGATCGCCAGCGGCCCGCCGCCCGAGAACACCTCGCAGGCTGCGCTCTCGCAGGCGAGGCTGAACAGCACCAGCGGCGGCGTGAGGGACACCGAGTTGAAGGAGCTGACGGTGGCGCCAACCGGCCGGCCGTCGGCATCCCAGGTGGTGACGATGGTGACGCCGGTGGGGAAGAGTCCCAGCACCCGGCGGAACAGGCGGGCGTCGAAGGGGGCGCTGAGCAGGTTCTCGGCTGGCGCGGAGGGGCAGAAGGCGGTGGTCATGGTGTCTCCGTTTTCGGGGGCGGAGGGGCGGGCCGCCCGGTGGGACGGCCCGGGTTGCGTCAAGCCTGGGCTTCGGCCAGCAGCTTGGCGGCGAAGGCGGCTTTTTCGTCCTTGCTCATCTTCTTGAGCTCGTTGTTGAGGACGCGCTGGTTGACCGACTGGTTCCAGTAATCCAGCACCTCGAACCCGAGCAGCGCGGCCTTGCCGACGAACTGGCGCAGCACCTCGTTGGTGGGGCCCATCACCCAGCCGGCCTTGCCGTCGCGCAGCAGGCGCTCGATGCCCAGGGCGGGCTTGTAGCCGGTGCCGCCGCAGGCGTGGAGCATCTTGTCCACCACGAAGGTGACGTTCTTGGAGGCGAAGAACTTGACCTGCCACAGCCAGTTGAGGATCTGGGTGCGCGGCAGGTGGTCGATCTTGGCGTGGGCCGACCAGTCGCAGCCGTCGGTCAGGTCGTCCAGCGCCTTGGCGGCGAGATATACGTAGCTGCGGCTGGCGTTGGTGTCGATCAGGCACTCGCCCACGTAGTCCTGGATGGTGGGGTAGTCGGCCACGCGCATGCCCACGTCGTTGTGCACCTTGCGGGTGGTGTGGTTCTTGGTGATGTCCATGGCGGCGAGGCAGATGCCGTTCCAGCAGGCCGACGAGCACACCAGGAAGAAGGGATCGACCACTTCGTCGTTGGACTTGGCGCCGTCGCCGATGGGGCCGACCAGCGCGTCCGGGGCGATGTCGACGCCGTCCACCGAGATCGGGCCGGACTGGTTGCCGCGCATCCCGAGGCCGTCCCAGTTGGCCGGGTCGGCGTGGATCTGGTCCTTGGTGACGAGGAAGCAGGACAGGTTGGAGTAGTCGCCGCCGAAATCGGGGGAGGTGGTCTGGATGATGTACCAGTCGGCAAAGCCGCCGGAGGTGGTCCAGGAGGCCTTCTTGAAGACCTTCCAGCCCTTGTCGGTGCGCTCGGCGCGGGACGACATGGGATACCAGAAGTGGGAGCCGGTCTCCGGGTCGGAATACGACAGGGTGCCGATCAGCACGTCCTGGTCCACGCGGCGCAGGATGTCCTTCAGGCGTTCGTTGTCGTGGTGGCGTAAGAGCGCGGCGGCGCAGGCGCCCAGGTGCATGGTGTAGCACATGGCGGTGGAGGGGCAGCCGTAGCGGGCGATGGTCTCGACCACCATCGCGGCGCACACGTGGCTCTCGCCGCGGCCGCCGAGCTCCTTGGGGATGGTGAGGCTGAGGAGGCCCATGGAGGCCAGCGCCTCGAAGTTCTTGCGCGGGTAGATGTACTTCTTGTCGCTCTCGATGGCGTTGGGGCGCAGGGTGGTCTCGCACAGGGCGATCAGGTCGGCCTGCAGGGCGCGCTGCTCGGGGGTGAGCAGCCACTGGGGGCTCCATTCCGCGCCGATGCCGGTGGGGGTGATCTGGGTGGGGGCGTTCATGGTGGTAGTCCTTTTGTCAGTTTGAAGAGGGGGGAATCCGGTGGTCAGCCCGTCAGGGGCGGGCGAGGGTGGTGATGCCCGGCTCGATGCCGATGGGCAGCTCGCGGCCGTCGTCGTGGGCGGCGAGCCAGTCGAGGGCGGTGGGCAGGAAGCGGGTGAGGCCCTTGTAGTCGACGAGCTCCGGCGGCAGCGTGGAGAGCACCCGGTGCAGGCGGGCGCCCCACTTGGGCACGCGGGCCAGCTCGTCGAGGGAGGCGAGGTAGCAGCGGATCGGGAAGAGGATCGCGTTGCTGCGGGGGAGCCGCCACAGGGTCTGCAGCTCGACGCGCAGGTGCAGCTTGCGGCCGATGTTGTCGGGGGTGAGGCTGGCGCGGTCCGGGCCCCACTCGGGGTAGCTCTCGGGAGAGGTGTCGAGGCGCGGGTTGATGGTCATCGTCCAGTTGAGGCGGCGCATCGGCTGGCCCAGGCGCAGCATCAGCAGGAACTTGAGCGCCCGCTCGAAGACGCCGGCCTGGTGGGCCAGGGGCACCGGGCCGTGCCACTCCATGAAGCTCATGCCCACGTCGAATTCCAGCGACCAGTCGGCCTGGGAGGTGACCATCCCGGCGTCCATGAAGAGGTTGTTGTCGCGCTGGTCGCAGATGGCGAAGTCGCCCTGGGCCTGGCGGGTGATGTACTCGAAGGGCTCGCAGGGCAGGGTGTCGGGGTTGCCGAAGATGAAGCTCTGCTCGATGCCCAGCGGGCGGTTGATCCACGTCCAGCGGCTGCCGAAGTCGTCGCCTTCCTTGATGAGGGCGAAGTGGGCCGGGTAATCGGCGGCGAGGCTTTCCATCAGCAGCTCGAGGGTGTCCCACTGGGCCAGCATCATGTGGGGCAGGGCCTGGCAGCGGCTGGGGTCGCGCTCCAGGGTGATGGCCTTGTCGCGGCATTCGGCGATGTAGTGCTCATCCACGTCGAAGGGGCGGCGGAAGACGTCGGTCGGGCCGCTGCGGGTGTGCGGCTCGATGTTGACGCTGTACATGTAGCGGTCTTCCGGGAAGGGGAAGGGGAAACGCAGGATCGCGGCGTCGCTGTTGCGGTAGGTGTAGTCGCCGCGGAAGGTTTCGTCGGGCTTGAAGGCGAGGGTCATGATGAGTCTCCGGGGCAGGGTCACAGGTCCAGCACGAGCCGTCCCGAGCGCGCCCGCGACACGCAGGGCATGATCAGGCGGCCGCTTTCGCGCTCGGTGGGGGACAGGAAGTGGTCGCGGTGTTCGGCGTCGCCTTCGAGCAGCGGCGTCGCGCACACGCCGCAGGCGCCGCCGCGGCACAGGCAGGGGGCGGCCACGCCGGCGCGCTCGATGGCTTCGAGCAGGCTCTCGTCCTCGCCCACGCTCACCTCGATGCCGGAGCGGGCGAGGAAGGCGCGGAAGGCCTCGCCACCGCTGAGGGCGGTGCCGAAGTGCTCGCAATGCACGTGGCTGTCGGGCCAGCCGGCGTCGCGGGCGGCGGCGATCACCGCATCGTTCATGGCCGCCGGGCCGCACACGTAGAGGTGGGTGCCGGCCTGCTGGGCGGCGAGGAGGGCCGGGATGTCGAGCCGGTGGCCGTCGGCGTTCCAGTGGAAGGCCACCTCGGCGCCCTCCGGCAGCCACGGGGCGAACACCTCACGTTCGTCCGGGCGGCAGCACACGTGCAGCGCGTGGGACGCGCCGCTCAGGCCGAACTCGGCCAGATACGACAGGAAGGGCGTGATGCCGATGCCGCCGGCGATCATCAGCTGGTGGCGGGCGGTGCGCACCGGGGGGAAGAGGTTGCCCGGCCACGCGGCCTCGACGGTGTCGCCCACCGCGAGCTGCTCGTGGATGAAGGCCGAGCCGCCGCGGGAGGCTTCGACCCGCCGCACGATGATCTCGTAGGCGTCGCGGGCGCCGGGGCGGCTGACCAGCGAGTAGGCGTTGCGGTGGGTGCGTGCCGCGGCCTTGAGGCTGAGCTGCACGTGGGCGCCGGCCGAGGCCGGGGGAAGCTTGCCGCCGTCCGCCGCCACCAGGCGCAGGTGGCGCAGGGTGGGGGCGATGGCGGTGGCCGCATCCACGCGCAGCAGGAGGGAGTCGCCGATCATGCGAAGACCTCCTCGCGGGCGGGCACCTGGCCGGGCGCCTCGGCATCCACCATCACGCCCATGAAGGCGCCCAGGCGGCGGGAGAAGTGGTCGCGCACCAGCAGGTGGCGGCCGCAGCCGGCGCAGTCGGCGATGTGGGTGGTCACGTCGTCGGTGATGCTGTGGCAGTGGGTGCACCACACCCGGCGGCGCAGGCTGCCGGCGTGGTGGAGCTGGATCTGCCCGCTGGCGAAGCCCACGTGGCCGGCGGCCTCGGCAACGCGCCACAGGAAGGGTTCGGTGCCGCTCACGTACAGGCGGTCGCCGATGCCGAAGCCGCGGCTGGCGCAGGAGAGGCTGTCCACCACGTCGGCCAGGCTGCCAAGCCGCCACAGCCGGCCCGGGTGGGGGCCCACATCCTGCGGGCCGCCCACGAGCCAGGTGTGGAGCCGGGGCGCCACCGGCCCGAAAGCGCTGGCGAAGGCGGCGAGCAGGGCCGGGGTGAGGGTCTCGCCTTCGACCACCAGCAGGTGGCCGCTGGCGGTGGGCTCCGGGGCCAGGGCGCGGTAGACCGGGCGGCTCTTGATGTCGGAGATCATCATGGCGGCGTTCCTCAGATCACCGCCACGGCGTGGGCGATGGCGATCACCGCCGCGCCGCCGACCAGGGTGAGCCAGGGGAGGATGCCGGCGCGGGTGCCGACGCCCGATTCGCTGCCCAGGTGCATGTCTTCGAGCATCGCCGCCGGGAACTGGCCTTTATCGACGATGTAGTGGCGGTAGAAGAACACCGGCAGGATCAGCGCCGCCGCCAGCAGGCCGGTGGCCAGGGTGCCGGCGCCCCAGATGTCGGCGCCCATGCCCATCAGCGCCAGATTGACGAAGGCCAGCACGGTGCCCACGGCGATCAGCCAGGTGGGCGCGCGGTAGGGGCGCGGCCAGCGCGGGCGGTCGATGCGGTGGATCCAGGCGGCGTTGAGGTTGAGGAAGTTGAAGAGGATGTAGCAGACGTTGGAGATGGCCAGCACGAACACGTAGTCGGACATCAGCAGCAGGAGCAGGTTGAAGCCCAGATCCGTCCACATGGCCGCGGTGGGGGCGCCGTTGCCATTGACGTTGGAGAGGTACTTGGGCAGCCAGCCATCCACCGACGCCTGGTAGAGGGTGCGCGACGAGCCGGCCATGGAGGTCATGATCGACAGCACCAGGGCCAGCACGAGCATGGCCATCAGCACGTGCTCGACCAGCGGGCCGCCGCCCAGCATGTGGGCCATGGCCTGGGCCACGCCCATGCCGCTGTAGATGTCCGGCGACAGGATGCCGTCGTACACCGCCGGGGTGACCACGTTGCCGGCGGCGTCCAGCACCGCCGGGGTGACCAGCTGGCCGAGGCCCAGGCTGCCCTGGAAGGCGAGGGGCACCACGGTGAACACGAAGATGCACAAGAGGCCCGAGTACAGGATGGCCTTGAAGGTGTCGGTGCGCGGGTTGCGGAACTCGCGGGTGTAGCACACCGCCGTCTCGAAGCCGTAGGTGGACCACGCCGCCATGAACAGCCCGCCGGCGATGAGGGTGAAGCCGGCCATGTCCCAGGCGCCGTCGATCACCGCCCCGCCGGCGTCCTTGGCGAGGGGGTAGAGCGGCGCCAGGTTGGCGCCCGGCACGTCACCGGAAACCAGCGGCCACAGGCCGATCAGCATCAGCGGCGCGAGGGCGGCGACGCCCAGCACCATCTGCATGCGCGCCGCCTGCAGGATGCCCCGGTGCTGGATCGCGAAGGCCGCCAGCAGCACCGCCGCGCCCACCACGAAGGTGGCGTTCACCCGCAGCGCCAGGCCGCCCTTGATGAAGCCCAGGTCCATCAGGGTGATCTGCCAGGTGTTGATGGCGGCGTCCGGCGCGAACAGGATCGACAGGATGTAGCCCGCCGCCAGCCCCGAGCCGATCGCCAGCACCGGCGACCAGGCCAGCCAGTTACACCACACCGACAGCGGTGCCAGCATCTTGCTGTAGCGCACCCAGGCCACCGCCCCATACACCGACGCGCCGCCCGACTTGTGGGGGAACAACCCGGCGATCTCGGCGTAGGTGAAGGACTGCAGGAAGCCGAAGGCGATGGAGATGATCCACACCGCCCACGACGGCTTGCCCACCGTGGCGGCGATGGAGCCGATGGAGAAAAGCACCAGCGCCGGCACGCCGCTGGCCACCCAGAAGGCGCCGGCCCAGCCGATCCGGCGGTGGAGCGTCGCGCCGCCACTCTCGATGCCGCCTGATACGGCATCCACTGTCGTCGTGTTCATCTGCGTACTCCTCGAAGGTCGGAAAAGTCACACCGCAATCAATGCGATACGGCTGCACTCTCGGCTTCGTTGGTGCACTGAACAATTCGACTTTGGGAGTAGGTCGGAGGGGGAATTGAGGATCATCGCGCGCGGGCGTGGAATGGCATCACCCCAACACCGACAGAGGCATGACCATGAAAACCACGACCCCGAAAGCCCTGCGCCTTGCCCTTTTGCTGGGCCTGCCGGCACTTGCCGCGCCGGCCTTCGCCGAAGACGCGCCGGCCCCCGCCCCGGCGCTCACCAGCAACGTCGGCATCGTGTCGGAGTACGTCTTCCGCGGCATCCGTCAGACCTGGGGCAACCCGGCGCTGCAGGGTGGCATCGACTATGCCCACGAGAGCGGCTTCTACGCCGGCACCTGGCTCTCCAACACCAGCAGCAACCTGTACGCCAACGCCAACATCGAGGTGGATCTGTACGGCGGCTACCGGGGCGCGGTGGATGACTTCAGCTACGACGTGGGCGTGCTGCAGTTCCTCTTCCCGGGGGCCAACTACGACAAGATCACCCCCGCCGGCAGCTACGCCAGCAAGCGCTACAACTCCACCGAGCTGTATCTTTCGGGCACCTGGAAGTGGCTCAACGTGAAGTACTCGCGGGCCATGACCGACGTGGGCTACTTCGGCTTCAACAACAACAACGCCGGCCCCGGCGCCTTTCCCGGCAATCCCGGCGCGGGGGTGAGCGGCAGCGACACCTCGGGCTCGTGGTACATCGAGGCCAACGCCACCTACGAATTCCTGCCCGGCTGGACCGGCATGCTCCACGCCGGCCGCCAGACCATCACCCACTCCAGCGGCCTCAGCTACAGCGACTACAAGGCGGGCGTGACGAAGGCGATGGACGGCGGCTGGGTGCTCGGCCTCGCCTACACCACCACCGTTGGCACCGACTACTGGAAGAACTACCCCAGCGTCGCCGGCAACGGCACCACCAAGGACATGGGCGCGGGCACCTGGATCGCGTCGGTGAATCGCAGCTTCTGATCCCGCGTCAGGCAGAAATGCAAAAAGGCGGCCCCGGTTGCGGGTGCCGCCTTTTGTCGTCGTGGTGCTGCTGGCTTATGCCGGGCAGTCGATGACCAGGATCGAGATGTCGTCGTGGGCCGGGGTGCCGGCGAGGTGGGTGGTGAGGGCGGCACGCAGGCGGGCGATCAGATCCTCGCTGCGGGGGCTGGCGAGGCTGTGGGCGAGGCGGGCCTCGCCGAAGGCTTCGCCGTCCGGGCCGGTGGCTTCGACCACGCCGTCGGAGAGCATCACCAGCCGGGCCGGCTCGGTCCAGCTGAAGGTCTCGAAAGCCTTGATGCCGTCGGCCTCGCGGGTCACGCCCAGGGGCAGGTTGCGGGATTCGAAGCGGCGCACGATGCGGCCGCTGTCGTCGATCATCTGCATGCCCGGGATGCCGCCCACCCACACCTCGCCTTCCCGCGCCTGCTCGTCCAGGCTGACGAACGCGGCGGCCACGAAGCGCCCGGCGGGCAGCGAGTTGGCGAGCACGAAGTTGATGGCGTCCACGATGCCGGAGAGGGGCTCGTTCTGTTCGACCAGGCGGTAGAACTCCTGCACCACCGGCAGCACGCTCACCGCGGCGGCCAGGCCGTGGCCGGTGGCGTCGGCCAGCAGCGCGTGGAGCCGGCCGTCCGGTGAGCGGGCGGCGAGGATCAGGTCGCCCGAGAAGTTGGTGGCGGGCATCAGGGTGTAGTGGATGCCGGCCTGGCGGATGAGGTCGGTGCGGATCTGGTGGTCGAGGATGCGCCGGGCCATCCTGGCTTCGCGCTCGTGCTCGTCGTAGTGGTGCTGGAGCAGGCTTGCCTGCTCGGCCACCTTGATCTGGGTGAGCTTGCTCTCGGTGTTGTCGCGCAGGGTTTCGACCACCGCGATGAGCTTGCCGGCGTCGTCGAACACCGGGCCGGCATCGACCACCAGATAAAGGTGCTTGCCCCGGCGGGGCATGGTGCACCAGTTTTCGGCGTGCACGCCGTGGGCCGGGGTGTCGGGCTCGTCGTGGGTGGTGTAGAGCTTGTCGATCAGCGACCAGTCGTTGCGGGCCAGCAGGTCGGCCAGGCAGGGGCGCGGGGTGTCGTAGAAGGCCCGCCAGTGGTCGCGGGTGCCGATGACTTCGTGGGCCGGGATGCCGGTGAGGCGTTCGCAGGCGCGGTTCCAGATGAGCACCCGCTGTTCGGCGTCGAGCACGAAGGTGGGCACCACCAGGTGCTCCATCAGGGTGATGGCGAAATTGGTCGGGTTGGTTTGGGTGGCGGCAGGGGGCGCGTGGACGGTCGGCATCGCGGGTCTCCGGCGGAGTGGACGGACGGTAGGTCCGTACATTAACGGCGGGAGAGGGCGATATTTGACGCCGATTGACAGTCTGGCGCCCCGAGGGCCAGCCAGCCGGCGGCAGGTGCCGCCGGCACAGGGCGATCAGCCGGTGATGGCGGTCTCGATGGCGGCCACCAGCTTGTCGGCGTCGGGGGCGGTATCGGGCGCGAAGCGGCGCAGCACGGTGCCGTCACGGCCGATCAGGAACTTCTCGAAATTCCACACCACTTCGGGTGCGGCGGTCGGCTCGATCTTGTAGCCGCGGAGCATGTCTTCCATGCCGGCGCGGTCTTCGGTCTCGGGTTTGGCGGCGGTGAGGGTGGCATACAGCGGGTGCTTGTCCGCCCCGGTGGCGACGAGCTTGCTGTACATCGGAAACTGCACGCCGAAGTTGGCGGTGCAGAAGCTGGCGATCTCGGCGTCGGTGCCCGGCTCCTGCCCGGCAAAGTCGTTGGCCGGGAAGCCCAGCACCGCAAAACCCTTGTCGGCAAAGCGCTCATGCAGCGCTTCCAGCCCTTCGTACTGCTTGGTGAGGCCGCACTTGGAGGCCACGTTGACCACCAGCAGCACCTTGCCGGCGTGCTCGGCGAGGGTGGCGGGGGTGCCGTCGATCTTGTTGAGGGGGATGGTGTAGAGGGATTGGGTCATCGTTGTTGTCCTCGGTTGGGGGGTAATCAGGATTGCGCCTTGCGTTGGGCGGCCTTGGTGAGCCGTTCGTACATGCGTTTGGCCGCGTTGCGGGTTTCTGGTTCCAGCACATCGAGCAGATCGGGCTTGTCCTCCACTGCCGCCTCGAAGGCGAGGAGCAGCGGGCGGGCGTGGCGCTCGTAGCCGAGACCGTGCAGCAGGCCCAGCACACTGGCCGCCTGGGTGCGGTTGGCGAGAAGGGGGGCGAGGAAGTCTTCGACGAAGGCGGTGCTGACCAAAACGGTGGGGATGTCGCCTGCGCCGGCGAGGAGGGCTTCCAGGGCGGCGCGGGTGTCGGCGAAGTTGCGGGCGGCGAGGGCGTGGGTGGCGGCGTTGGTTTGGCGGCGGGTGCGGGTGCGGTCGAGTTCGGATTGCCAGAAGCCGCGGATATCCGTCTCCAAAGTTATGGCCTTCTCGAAGGCTGCTTCAGCTGCGTCGAGGTTGCCTTGCTCTGCTTGGAGGCGCCCCAGATTGCCATAGACTCGACCGTAATAGGGGTCTAGTGCGAGAGCCTGTTGGTACGCGGATTTAGCTTCTTCGATACGACTCGGTTTGAGTGAGAGGAGTGAGCCGAGATTGCCCCATAGGAAAGGTTGAGTAGGGTCTAAATCGATGGCTCTGTGGTAAATGGCTTCCGATTCGTCAGTACTTTTGGATTGCGATGCAAGAAAAGCACCTAGGTTGTTCATTGCCATGACGTTCGAGGGTTCCACTTCAATGGCCCTTCTGTAAGCTGCTTCGGACTCATTTCCGCGCCCCGGAAGATCGGCGAGCAAGTTGCCGAGGCACACCCATTGCCATGAGATATTCGGGTCGATACTGATCGCTTTGCGAAAGGCTGCTTCAGCTTCTTCGGCGCGATCGAATTGTTTAGCCAGGAGTATGCCAAGTCCGTTCCATAGGCGAGCATCGGTAGGATTAAGTTGTATAGCAAGTTGAATCGCTGCTTCGGCACCTGTTGAATCTTTGTTACTGGCTGCTAGTAAAAATCCCCGTTCGAATTCTGCGCGAGCTGTAATGCCACGGCGGATGGCCTCATCGAGAGCACGTCGGGCCAGCTCAACTTGCCCAGCTCGGCGGAAGGCGCCGGCGACTTGTGCCCACTCGTCTGTGCTGGCCCCCGTCGCATGGAGTCGCCCCCAGGAGTACCAATGCTCTGCGGCTTCCGCATCGGCAAATTCGACGTAGTTCCACGTACCTGCTAGTCGCCACGCTAGATCGGTAATGTTCGTCAGCCCACTTGATCGTTGTGCCAGCGTGATGTCGCCAGGGTGAAGGTATGGGAGCGGGAAGAAGCCGCGGGCTCGTAAGCTATGAAGCAGGGGCAAATCGTCGTTTTTTAGGCCGAAATAAAGCAGCTTGCGTCGCTCGGCTAGTTGGTACGTGCGCATGCGCTTGGCCTCAGCGATTGCCGAGGCCGGTGAGCACAGTGCATCGACGGCAGCGCGTTTGGCTTCCAGACGCAGATCGAGCGCGCCGACCAGCGCATCCTGTTCGGCAGGGGTGAGACCGTGGTAGTTGCACTTGGCGAGGCGTGCACGCAGGGCCCGCAGGGTGGCGAGGTCTTCGCTCAAGTCGCTACTCGGAAGAACTTCATCCATTTCTGCGCCGGCTTCGGCTGCGTAGCGGGTGGCACAGTCTGCACCCCAGGCCTCTAGGCTGCGGCGGTTGGGGCGGCTGCCTGGCATGTCTGCCATCGCGAAGGCGAGACGAGCTTCGGCGAGGGCAGAACCGCTTGCGCCCTGCAGCGCGGCGGAGAGTTCTTCCTCGTCGTACATCGCCTCGAGGAATTCGGAAAGGCCCAGCGCGCTCTGGCGGACGCGGCGGTTGCCGCGCATCTGTAGCCACAGGCGGAAGAGTTGTTCGGCGATGCGGTATTGGGTGCGGCCGTGGGCGGCAGATTTTTCGAGGAGGCCTTCCCGCTCCAGCACGTCCAGCTGGGCGGAGACGGTGTTGGTGGGCAGGCCGGCGTGGGCGCCCAGTTCGGCGGCGGTGTGGCCGAAGCGCAGGCCGCTGCCGTCGCCGGGCCGGCGTACCGCGAGGGCGTGCATGACCACCTGGGCCTGCTCGGGCAAATCCTCGAAGCGGGCCTTGTAGTAGGGGGTGGTGAGGTCCATCAGGCGCTCGAAGTCGTCCACCGCGCGGCTGTTGGGGCCTTGCTGGAGCAGGGTGAAGATCAGGCCGATGGCGCGGGGGTTGCCGCCGGTGAGGTCGTAGAGGGCTTCGATGCGGCTGGGGCGGGTTTTGAGGCGGTCCTTGATCTCGGGGCTGCCTTGGCGGTCGGCGAGGTGTTCGAGCACTTGGCGGACTTCGGCGAGTTCGAGCCGGCCCAGGCGCTTGGGGATGAAGAAGTCGTAGAAGGCCTTGTCGTAGTCGGTGAAGGGCTCGGAGAGGCGCACCGAGCCGCCGATGACGATGGGCGAGCGGGTGGTGGACAGGGCTTCGCGCAGTTCCCAGTAGGCGGCGGCGTGGGGGTCCTTGCGCTTGCGGCCTTGCTTGTCGATGCGGTCGAAGACCATGTCGAGGTTGTCCACCAGCATCACCGGGCGGCGCTGCAGTTGGGCACAGGTGTCGAGGAGCAGGGTGAGGCCGGCGTTGGCGGGTTGGTCGCCGCTCCGTGAGGCGGCGCGGCCGGCGTCGGTACGGTCCATCAGGGCGTCGGCTTCGGCGCTGCGACCCAGGCGGTCGAGTTCATCCACCAACGCTTCGCAGGCGGCCCACCAGAAATCGGCCAAGTCCTTGACCTGATAGAGCTCTTCGGGGAAGGACAGGGCGATGAGGTGGTCGGAGAGGTCGGCGTCGCGGCGGATGGCGACGGCGAGGCGTTTGAGCAGGGTGGTCTTGCCGGCGCCGCGCAGGCCGATGAGCAGGTAGTGCTGGACGCTGCCTTCGAGGGGAGCGCGGGCGAGTTCGTCACGCAAGAAACGGAACTCCGCCTGACGGACGATGAAGCCGGCGACGAGGGCGTCGTCGCTGAGCCAGTCGGGGTTGTAGTGGTGGGTGGCGACGCTCACAGGCTGTTCCTCCGGTTCCACCAGCGGCGCAGGGGTTCGAGGGCGAAGCGGTAGTGGCGGGTGCCGCTGCTGTCGTCGGCGAGCCAGTAGGCGTCGCGGAGGAGGATGTCGCGCAGGCGTACGAAGAGGGCGCGGGCTTCGTCGTCAGTGGCGTCGGGGTGGCGTTGCTGGACGGTGGCGAGCAGGTTTTCGGCGCGGGTGCCGCGCGCGAGGGTGGCGCTCTGGTTGAGCAGGGCCTTGGCGAGGGCGGCGAGGGGCGCGCTGAGTTGCATGTTCAGGCGGCTGTCCCAGTGGTGGAAATCGTTATCGGCGCCGACGCCGGGCTGGATGATCAGCTCGATGGTCTTGTCGATGAGATCCTGCGGTGGCGTGCCGGGGTTTGCGGCGATCAGGCTGCGCAGTTGCTGGAAGACGATCTGGAGGTAATAGGGCTGGGGCCAGCTCACGGCATCGACGAGGCTACGGACGGCTGTGTCGTCGAGGGTGATGGCGTAGCTGGTGGCCAGTTCGCGGATCAGCTGGCAGGCCAGTGGGTCGGTGAAGGGCGGCAGGTTCTGGTGATTGAGGCTGTTGATGGTGTCGGCCATGCCGTGCTCCTGCACCAGCGTGTCGAGGCCCACCGAGCCGGAGATCAGCCAGCGCACCTTGCCGGCGCTGGCGAGGGCGCGCACGTCGTTGCGGAACCAGTCGAGGAAGCGGCGCACCCGCTGCACGCCGTTTGCCGAGTCTTGCCGAATGATGTTGAAGAGCATGATCGGCAGCTCATCCACGTAGATCAGCCAGTGGTCGTCAAGCTCGCCGAGGAGGGCCAGCAGATCGTTGCCGACCGTGGCCCAGTCGTCGGCGTCGGTGCTGGCCAGCCCGACTTCGGCTGTGGCGCCAAAACCGCCGAGTTTGAGGGATTTGATGCGCTTGCCCAAGGCGCCGAGCTTGTCTCGCATCTCGTCCCACAGCTTGCCGGTGAAGGAGTCGAGGGCTTTTTTGAGGGCATCTTCGAGTTTGTCGAGAAAGCCTTTTTCATCGTTACACGAGGCAACGACGATCTCGACGACCTTCCAGCCGTCCTTGTGGGTGATGGCCATCACCGCGCGGGCGAGGGAGGTCTTGCCGATCCGCCGGGGGCCGAGGAGCAGGATGTCGTCGTGGTTGAGGATTTCGCGGAGGTGGCGGGCGACGTCGTCGCGACCGAAGAAGTTGTCGCCCTCGACGGGAGAGCCGGCGATGTTGTCCATGATGTGGTCTTGGTGTTTGCGCAAAGAAAATATAGTGCAAAGAATTCTTTGTGCAAAGAAGATTTTGTATTATTGCTGCCGATTTTGGGTGCCAAGCTCGGCGTCAACGAAAAAGGGCGTCCCGCGGGACGCCCTTTCAATGCCTACCGGCTGAGCGGCTTACACCACCCCCGCCCCATGCGCCTGCTGGTCGGCCCAGTAGCTGGAGCGGACCATGGGGCCGCAGGCGGCGTTCTTGAAGCCCATCTTGAGCGCTTCGGTCTCGAACATCTTGAAGGTGTCGGGATGGACGTAGCGCAGCACCGGCAGGTGGCCGCCGGAGGGCTGGAGGTACTGGCCGATGGTGAGCATGTCCACGTTGTGGGCGCGCATGTCGCGCATCACTTCGAGGATCTCGTCGTCGGTTTCGCCGAGGCCGACCATCAGGCCGGACTTGGTGCTCACATCGGGGTGACGCGCCTTGAACTGCTTAAGGAGTTCCAGCGAGTAGGCGTATTCGGCGCCCGGGCGGGCCTGCTTGTAGAGGCGCGGCACGGTTTCGAGGTTGTGGTTCATCACGTCCGGCGGGGCCTGGTCGAAGATGTCGAGGGCGATCTCCATGCGGCCGCGGAAATCCGGCACCAGCACTTCGATGCTGGTCTTGGGGCTGGCCTCGCGGGTGGAGCGGATGCACTCGACGAAGTGCTGGGCGCCGCCGTCGCGCAGGTCGTCGCGATCCACGCTGGTGATCACCACGTAGTTGAGGCGCATCGCGGCGATGGTCTTGGCGAGATCCGCCGGCTCGTTGGCGTTGAGGGGCTCGGGACGGCCGTGGCCCACGTCGCAGAAGGGGCAGCGGCGGGTGCAGATGTCACCCATGATCATGAAGGTGGCGGTGCCCTTGCCGAAGCATTCGTGGATGTTGGGGCAGGAGGCTTCCTCGCACACCGTGTGCAGCTTGTGCTCGCGCAGGATGTCCTTGATCTCGTAGAAGCGGGTGGTGGGGCTGCCCGCTTTCACGCGGATCCACTCGGGCTTCTTGAGCACTTCGCCTTGCTCCACCTTGATCGGAATGCGCGAGAGCTTGGCGGCAGCCTTTTGCTTGGCCAGCGGGTTGTATTCGGCGGTGGATTGCGCTTCGCGCACGACATCGGAGGTGCTCATGGCTGTGTTCAGGGGGCCAGCCGCACCGTGAGCTGTTTGCCCAGGACGCCAGCCACCTCTTCCCAAGTGGTTTGAACCCCGATTGTAGAAAGATCGATGCTTTGCAAGCCTGCGTAACCACAAGGGTTGATGCGCTGGTAGGGTTCCAGGTCCATGGCGACATTGAGCGCCACGCCGTGGTAGGTGCGGTGGCGACTCACCTTGATGCCCAGCGCGGCGATTTTTCCCAGGCCGGTGAAATCGGGTGCCTGTCGGGCGCCGCCACGCCCTCGCAGATCGGCGGCTTCCTGATGGCCCTGCGCGTGCGCGGCCGGGCCGATGGCTATGACCCCGCGCAGCAGCGCATCGACGAGGTCAAGACCTTCAAAGGGCGGCTGGACCGCCAACCCGCATCGCACCGCCACCTGCACTGGGCGCAGGCCAAGGTGTATGGCTGGCTGCTGTGTGAGCAGGAGCAACTGGCGCACATTGACGTGGCCCTGGTGTATCTGGACGTGGGCACGCAACAAGAGACGGTGTTCACCGAACGCTGCAACGCCGAAGACCTGCGCCAGCACTTCGAGGCCCAGTGCCAGCGCTTCATCGCCTGGGCCGAACAGCAGATGACCCACCGTGCCGCGCGCGATGCTGCACAGCCTCAAGCACTACAAGGTGCTGCACGAGCGCATGGTGATCGTCACCATCCGCATCTTCGACGTGCCGCACGTGCCGGAAATCGACCGCGTCGAAGTCGCCGACCTGGGCGAGAGCTTCTGGCAGATTACGGTCCAGTACGGCTTCAAGGACGAGCCGGATCTGCCGGCCGCGCTCGCCCTCTGCGCGCACTTCGGGCTGGAGTTCGAGATGATGGATACCTCGTTCTTCCTCGGTCGCGAAACGCTGATCGCCAGAGCTGGGGCAGGATTTGTGGCTCGCTGGCGCGAAAAGCTGTTTATCGCGATGTTCCGCAATGCCGGGTCTGCAGCCTCGTACTTTATGCTACCGCCGAACCGGGTTGTGGAGCTCGGAACCCAACTCACCATATAAAAATCATTACAAATCAATAAGTTATATCACAAGTTCCACCAAAGTATCTATGCAAGATTCGGCACAGATGCTGCGATCTGACCATAAAAAAGCCCGCTTTCGCGGGCTTTTTTACAAAGCGACAACAAGCAGGCGATTAAGCCAGTTTGTTGATCTGTGCAGTCAGGTTTGCTTTATGACGCGCAGCTTTGTTTTTGTGGATCAGACCTTTAGCAGCCTGACGGTCCACGATCGGTTGCATTTCGTTAAATGCTTTCAGTGCAGTAGCTTTGTCGCCAGCTTCGATAGCTGCGTATACTTTCTTGATGAAAGTACGCATCATAGAGCGACGGCTTGCGTTGTGCTTACGAGCCTTTTCAGACTGAACGGCGCGCTTCTTAGCTGATTTGATATTAGCCAAGGTCCAACTCCCAAATGTGTTCTATATGGACAATTCAAAGGCCGAGGAATATGCCCGTTTAGCCTTCTTTTGTCAATGGATTTGTGCAAATAAGCGCCGTTAATTAGCGACGCTACGTTACGTAGTGATGGCGCAGGATTCTACCAGCTTGTCTTCCCTGAATACAGCCTTTCGGCATAAAAATCGCAGTTCACGAGCAGATTTTTTCGCTGCGAAAGGTCAGCCTGATGAAATCATTACGGCTTTCTGTTTTGCGCGAACAATCGCCGGTTAACCTTAACCGCTGTACAAGGTATACTTTGGCGATTTTCACTGTTTTGAGCCAGACATGAAGCTGATACGCGGCATACATAATCTCAGTCAGGCCCCGCACGGGTGCGTGCTGACCATTGGTAATTTCGACGGCGTGCATCGTGGTCATCAGGCGCTGTTGCAGGGATTGCGTAAAGAAGGGGAGGCCCGCGGCCTGCCCGTTGTAGTGATGATTTTCGAACCGCAGCCGCTGGAGCTGTTTGCGGGGGATAAATCGCCCGCCCGTCTCACTCGCCTGCGTGAGAAGCTTCGCTACCTGGCAGAGTCCGGCGTGGACTACGTGCTGTGCGTGCGTTTCGATCGTCGCTTTGC
>ERZ650306.56-NODE-56-length-54371-cov-9.587801_pt1 | contig 54371 bp, 42 predicted proteins | sample MGYA00376242_ERZ650306 | MGnify/ENA primary metagenome ERZ650306 (study PRJEB26733, sample SAMN07839244) | wastewater metagenome | biome: urban; feature: wastewater treatment plant; material: waste water | place: USA: North Carolina | collected 2016-03-31 ... | reverse complement strand
TGCCTTTGAGGCTGCGCACGGCCGCGCCCACATCGGTGGTGCGCGGCGCGGCCACAGCCACCACTTCGATATTTTTCGGCGCCAGAAAAGCTTTCATGCGCTCAAGCGTGGTGGTGGAATTGATTTCGCCGGGGCTGTAAACATAGCCGATGCGCTTCAAATCGGGCATCAATTTCTGCATCAATTCAAATTGCGGCTCAAACGGGATATAGTCCGACATGCCGGTAACATTGGTGCCCGAGGGCGCATCCATGCTGGGCACGAGCTTGGCGGCCACGGGGTCGATAATGGCATTAAACACCACCGGCACGCTCTTGGTGGCGGCCACCACCGATTGGGCGCTGGGCGTGGAAATCACCACAATCGCATCGGGCTTGTCGGCGGCGAATTTTTTGGCAATCTGGCCGGCCGTGGCGGTGCTGCCTTGCGCGTTTTGATAATCTATTTTCAGATTTTCACCCGCTTTAAAGCCTGCTTCGGCCAGCCCCGCTTCGATGCCTTTGCGCGAAGCATCCAGCGCCGGATGTTCGACGATTTGGGTAATGCCCACCGTTTTCACGGCTGCGGGCGCGGTGTCGGCCGTGTTTTGCTGCGCCGACGGCGAGCAGGCGCTCAGCAAAGCGGCGGCGGCGAGTGTGGATAAGGTGAGGCGCATGGGTTTCTCCTGTTTTTTTGTGTGCATTGATGAAAGGGGAATCATAATGAAAAAAGAGCGGTTTGTGCGGGTGGTGAAATTTTTTACTGATGCCGGAATCCGCATCAAAATATTAGATTTTTACTCTGAAATAGCGTTTAATCAAAATTTTTGCGCCAAACGCAATATTAAATCATGATGCAGCGCTGATTATGGAAACGAACGGTTTAATTGGTTTTCAGACGGCCTGATAGAAAAAGAGCACAACGTGGAATTATTTTGGCCTTATCTGGCGCTGGCCGCTTCGGCATTTACCTCGGCCACCATTCTGCCCGGCACTTCGGAAGCGGCGTTTGCCGTGTTTGTGCAGCAATATCCGCATGCGTGGGCGGGCGCGTGGCTGCTGGCGGGTGTGTGCAACGGCTTGGGCAGCATGGTTTCCTATGGCATGGGGCGGCTGATTCCGCCGAAAAAGCAGCCGTCTGAAAAAGTGCTGCGCTGGCTGCGCCGCTGGGGTGTGTGGTCGCTGCTGCTGGCCTGGCTGCCGCTGGTGGGCGACGGCCTGCCGATTGCCGCCGGCTGGCTGCGCTTGAATGCCTGGGCAAGCTGCCTGATGCTGCTGGCGGGCAAGTTTTTGCGCTATGGTCTGCTGCTGGCCGGTTTGAAAGCCTGGCTGTGAAGGGGACGAATCATTTTCAGACGGCCTTTTATCATGCTGTCTGAAACAAAATCGGCTACAATACGCGCTTAAAATCTGAGATTTGGCAAACATGAAAGAGCATAAAGCCCGCAAGCGTTTCGGGCAGAATTTTTTGCAGGACACGCGCATCATCAATGATATTGTGAGCGCCGTGCGCCCCGCGCCCGGTGATGTGGTGATTGAAATCGGCCCCGGTTTGGCGGCGATTACCGAGCCTTTGGCGCGCAAGCTCGATAAGCTTTATGTGATCGAAATCGACCGTGACATCATCAAGCGCCTGAAAACACTGCCCTTTGCCGATAAATTGGTGATACACGAAGGCGATGTGTTGCAGTTTGATTTTGGCAGCGTGGCCGGCAAAAAGAAAATTGTCGGCAATCTGCCGTATAATATTTCCACGCCGCTGCTATTTCGCTTGAGCGAAGTGGCCGATGAAGTGGCCGATATGCATTTTATGCTGCAAAAAGAAGTGGTGGAACGCATGGTGGCCGCGCCCAAAAGCAACGATTACGGCCGCCTGAGCGTGATGCTGCAATATTTTTTCGACATGGAGCTGCTGCTTGAAGTGCCGCCCGAATCGTTCGACCCTGCGCCGAAAGTGGATTCTGCCGTGGTGCGCATGATTCCCGATGCCGGCCGCATCGGCGTGGCGCAAAATTTCGAGCATTTCGGCAAGCTTGTGAAAGCCGCTTTCCACCAGCGGCGCAAAACCATCCGCAATAATCTGAAAGACATCGCCACCGATGAAGATATGGCCGCCGTAGGCATCAATCCGCAGGATAGAGCCGAGCATATTGCGCCCGAATTATATGTGGCGCTGAGCAATTATCTGGCCGCTAAGGCCGCTTGAAACACCGAAAGCATAAAATGATTAAATTCAAAAATGTAAACAAATTTTTCAAAGACCTGCATGTGCTTAACGATGTGAATCTGGAAGTGAAGCAGGGCGAAGTAGTGGTGGTGTGCGGGCCTTCCGGCAGTGGTAAATCCACGCTCATCCGCACGGTAAACCAGCTCGAGCAGATTCAGGGCGGCGAAATCTGGGTGGACGGCATGAATGTGGCCGACCCGAAAACCGATTTAAACAAAGTGCGCGCAGAAGTGGGCTTTGTGTTTCAAAGCTTCAATCTTTATCCGCATCTGAACGTGTTGGAAAATATTGTGCTCTCGCCGATGAAGGTGAAAAAGCTCAGCCGCACAGCCGCCGAAAAAAAAGCCATGGAATTGCTCGATCGCGTGGGCTTGGCGCATAAAAAAGATGCCATGCCCGGCCAGCTTTCCGGCGGCCAGCAGCAGCGTGTGGCGATTGCTCGCGGCTTGGCGATGGAGCCGCGTGTGATGCTGTTTGACGAGCCCACTTCGGCGCTCGACCCGGAAATGGTGGGCGAAGTGCTCAAAGTGATGAAAGATTTGGCGCTCAGCGGCATGACCATGATGTGCGTTACCCACGAAATGGGCTTTGCGCGCGAAGTGGCCGACCGGGTGATTTTCGTCGACCACGGCTGCGTGGTGGAAGATGCCGACCCGGAAGCGTTTTTTATTAAGCCGCAAACCGAACGGGCGCGGCAATTTTTGCAGCAGGTGATGCATTAATTATAATTAATAGATTCGCACAAAACCGAAAAGGCCGTCTGAAAGATTTTTCAGACGGCCTTTTATCGGATGATGCATTCAGCAGCGCCTATTTATTTGGCAGCGTTGGCCAAACGGGCGGTGGCGGTTTTGTCCAGCTTGCAAGCCTGGGTAACGATTTGCGATACCGGCATTTGTTGGCCGTTAACCACTTCCACGGCTTGCTGGGTGAGTGTGCCGCCGTCTACTTTATCCACGGTGGCCGGAGTGGCTTTGGCTGCGGTCCAGGTGATGCCTTGGGCGGTGAAGCTGTTTTGCTCGTTGTCGCCAATCACGCGGAAAAGGCCAGGTGAGAGCTTGTCTTGATATTTGACTTGCGCCACCACCACATCGCCGCCTTTGAAGCCATACATCACAGTGAGCGGGTTTTGGCCTTTGTCGCCGCATTTATAGGCCACTTCTTTTCGGCCGTCGATAGAATCCACTTGTACCGTGGCCGGATCTTGCTGTGCGGCCGGTGCTTGTGCCGCAGGTGTGGCGGCAGAGGCTGCCGGAGCGGCTTTCGCTTTGCTGCCGCCCATGCTGCCACAGCCGGTTAAAAGCGCGCTCAGAGCCAGCGCAGGAACGATCAATTTCAAATTTGCTTTCATTTGGGTAAAACTCCGTTGTTGCGAGAATGTTGTGTATCACACACATTCGGCTACGTTAGCAGAGAAAAAGTTCCATGTCTTGCTGCATTGTGCCGGCGGGCATGCGCGGTGTATTCCGAATGAGAAAGAATGTAGGCCAGCGATTTGATTTTTATGTGTTTCTTGGGCACTGAAGCTGATGCAGTGTGCGGGTAAATTTAGGCAAAGGCGGCTGGGATGTTTTTGTAATCGATAAATAATCGGGCTTGATTTTTTTCAAGGCAAACAAAAAAGCACAGCTTTTAAACTGTGCTTTTTTGCGTATTGGCACGCCCACGGGGAATCGAACCCCGGTTACCGCCGTGAAAGGGCGATGTCCTAACCGCTAGACGATGGGCGCATATAAATGGTTTCTGGCGCACCCGGAGCGATTCGAACGCCCGACCCTCTGGTTCGTAGCCAGATACTCTATCCAACTGAGCTACGGATGCGCTGTCTGGCGGAGAAAGAGGGATTCGAACCCTCGATACAGGTTTAAGCCCGTATGCTTCCTTAGCAGGGAAGTGCCTTCGACCACTCGGCCATTTCTCCGTCGAGAGATGCGAACTATACGCGCACGCACCTCTCATGTCAACAGTTCAGTGCAAAATCTTACTGCGCCTGATCCAGACCGAAGGCTTTGTGCAACACGCGCACGCCCAGTTCCAGATATTTTTCGTCGATCAGCACCGACACCTTGATTTCCGAGGTGGAGATCATCTGGATGTTGATGCCTTCTTCGGCCAGGGTGCGGAACATGGTGGAGGCGATGCCGGTGTGCGAGCGCATGCCCACGCCGATGATGGACACCTTGGCGATCTTGTCGTCGCCGTCCACCTTGGCGGCGCCAACGTGAGTTTGCACATCGCGCAGGATGGTCAGCGCCTTTTGGTATTCGCCGCGCGGCACGGTGAACGAGAAATCCGTCGTGCCGGATTCACCCATGTTCTGGATGATCATGTCCACTTCGATATTGGCGTCAGCCACCGGGCCCAGGATTTGGTAAGCGATGCCCGGTTTGTCAGGCACGCCCTTGACGTTGATGCGAGCTTCGTTGCGATCAAAGGCAATGCCGGAGACAACGGCTTTTTCCATGTTTTCGTCTTCCTCAAACGTAATCAGCGTGCCCTCACCCTCTTCTTCAAAGGAGGACAGGACGCGCAGCTTGACTTTGTACTTGCCGGCGAATTCCACCGAGCGGATTTGCAGCACTTTCGAACCCAGGCTGGCCATTTCCAGCATTTCTTCGAAGGTGATGGTGGACAGCTTGCGGGCTTCCGGCACCACGCGCGGATCGGTGGTGTACACGCCATCCACGTCGGTGTAAATCTGGCATTCGTCGGCCTTCAGCGCGGCGGCAATCGCCACGGCGGAAGTGTCCGAGCCGCCACGGCCCAGCGTGGTCAGGCTGCCGGATTCGTCGATGCCCTGGAAACCGGCCACCACCACCACGCGACCGGCGTCCAGATCGGCGCGCATGCGCTTGTCGTCGATCGACTGGATGCGGGCCTTGGTGTAGGCGCTGTCGGTGATCATCGGCATTTGCCAGCCGGTGTAGCTGACCGCGTCCACGCCGATGTCCTTGAGCGCCATCGACAGCAGGCCGATGGTGACCTGTTCGCCGGTGGAGGCGATCACGTCAAGTTCGCGCGGATCGGGGTTGGCCTGGATTTCACGGGCCATGGCGATCAGGCGGTTGGTTTCGCCGCTCATTGCGGACACCACCACCACCACCTGGTGGCCTTGGGCCTGCCATTTGGCCACGCGGCGGGCGACGTTCTTGATGCGGTCAGTGGTGCCCACCGACGTGCCGCCGTATTTCTGAACGATAAGAGCCATTGCTTGTAGCTTCTTGATAGTGAAAATGAAAAAACGTCACGGCCCACAGTGTGCCCGATGCGCTTCGCGAGCCAGTTTTGCCGGCGGCGACACGATGCAAGGCGCTGCGAAACGCCGCTGAGCAAACCGGCCACAACCGGCTGGCTCAGCAACGCTTGACTCCGCCATCAGGCGGTGGAAGCGGTGAAAGCCCATGATTTTAACCAAATTGCCCGACCAATACGAGAGCCGCTTATGTGCAAACGCGGCAAACGGGCTTGCTTTCGGCATGCGCCCGCCTTCTCGGCAGCGCGCGGCGGCGCTACACTGGCCGCCTTGCTGACTTTTTGCTCCCTGTCACGTCCATGTCCCCGCGCATTCTGTTTGTTGAAGACGATCTTGAACTGGCCGGACTGATCGGTGAATTTCTCACCCGCAACGGCTTTGTGCTGCACCATATCGACCGTGGCGATCTGGTCGAAGCGGCGATTGCCGAGCACGACCCGGATTTGCTGCTGCTGGACATCATGCTGCCCGGCAAAGATGGCCTGTCCATCTGCCGCGACCTGCGCCCCGGCTTCACCCGCCCCATTATCTTGCTGACTTCGGTGGGCAGCGACATGAACCAGGTGCTGGGGCTGGAGCTGGGCGCCAATGATTATGTGATCAAGACCACGCCGCCGGCCGTGCTGCTGGCGCGCATCCGCGCCCAACTGCGCCAGCACGAGGCGCAAGGTGGCCCTGCCCCGGCGCGCCCGTCCGCTGCCGCGCCGGCCAATATCCTGCACTTCGGCCGCCTGGTGGTGGACGCCGCCAACCGCGATGTCAAACTGGACGGCCACAGCGTGATCCTGTCCACCAGCGATTTTGATTTGCTGTGGCTGCTGGCCAGCCACGCCGGAGAAATTCTCTCGCGCGACACCTTGCTCAAGGCGTTGCGCGGGGTGGAATACGACGGGCTGGACCGCAGCATTGACGTGGCGGTGTCGCGCTTGCGCAAAAAACTGGGCGATGACCCCAACGAGCCGCACAAGATCAAAACCGTGCGCAACAAGGGCTATTTGTTTGTGCGCGCCGGCTGGGATGCCTGATGCTGCGCGTATTCATCCGCTTTTATCTGACCCTGGTGGTCAGTTTTATCGGCGCCATCGTGCTGGCCGGGGCCATTTATGGCCAGGTGGTGGCCAATGTCAGTGACCGCTATCTGAACGATATTTTTCGCGCCACCGTCAGCCTGGTGCAAACCGAGCTGGCCGACCAGCCAATTGAGCGCTGGAATGCCAAGCTGGAAACCCTCAGCCTGTCATTGCCCTATCCGATCAAGGTCGAGCCGCTGGACACCTACCGGCTCAGCGACAGCAACCGCGAAGCATTGACCGATGGCGATATTGTCATGCTGACCGACAGCTATCTGTTTTTGCAGCGGGTGCCGGACACCGGCTATATGCTGACGCTGGGGCCGATTGACTATTTGTATTTTTTGCGCGAAATCCAGTCGTTTGATTATCTGCTGCTGGGGCTGGCCGCTTTGTTTTTGGGGGTGCCGGCCTTTCTCTGGATGCGCCCCCTGTGGCGACAGCTCACCCATCTGAAATGGGTGGCCAGGCAGTTGGGCGAGGGCAATCTCAATGCCCGCGCCAAGCTACCGGATGATTCCGGCGTGGCCGAACTGGGCTCTGCATTCAATGGCATGGCAGATAATCTGCAATCCTTGATCCAATCCCGTCGCGAGCTGCTCAATGCCGTGTCACACGAGCTGCGCACGCCCATTGCCCGCCTGCGCTACCGGCTGGCCATGCTGGAAGAAGGCGTGGCCGACGATGTGCGCAGCGCCATGGATCGGGATATTTCCAGCATCGACAAGATGATTGAAGAGCTGTTGCTGTATTCCCGTCTGGAGCAAGCACGCGATGTGCTGCAACCGCAGACGCTGACGCTGTGGCCATGGCTGAACAGCGTGGTGGCGCAGCACGCCGCGGATTTTCCTGATACCGATTACCAACTGACTGCCGTTGCGTCGACGCTGCATGCCCTGACGGTAGACGCCGATCCGTTTTATCTGGAGCGCGCGCTGTCCAATCTGCTGCGCAATGCCGCACGTTATGGGCAAGGTCGGGTCGAGGTCAGCCTGGGTGCTGACGAGAGACAATGCTGGATCAAGGTGGCCGACAATGGCCCAGGCATCCCGGAAGGTGAGCGGGAGCGGGTGTTCGAGCCCTTTGTGCGGCTGGATCGCAGTCGCGACCGGCGCACCGGCGGTTATGGCCTGGGGCTGGCGATTGTTCAGCGCATCATGGGCTGGCATCACGGCCAGGCCAGCGTGGCGACGGCGGACTTGGGCGGCGCATGCTTCACCTTGTGCTGGCCGCGTGTACATGTGGTTACATCCGGACACACAAGCCTCACAGACGAGGGGGAGTCGGCGGCGTAATCTGGTTTCAACAACACAGCACACAGCACGCGGTGTTGTCCTCATACCGAAACCCGCTTGATTGCCTCTGAATTTTGAAAGGATGTCCGCCATGAACAAACTGACCAGCGCCCTGATCGCCACCGTGTTTGGCCTGTCCGCCGCCGCCGGCTTTGCTGCCGATGCCGCCAAGCCGGAAGCCGCCGCCAAGCCGGCCGTCGAGCAAAAAGCAGAAGCCAAGCCGGAAGCCGCCAAACCGGCCGCCAAGCCGGCTAAAGTGAAAAAGGCCAAAAAAGCCGCCAAGAAGCCGGCCGCTGAGGCCAGCAAGGATGCGGCTGCCAAGCCGGAAGCTGCCAAGCAGTAAGCAGTATGTGCTCTCCGCCACGCGCTGATCTACGCGTGGCGCTCTGCTCCTCCAGATTGTGTTTCCTGTGGTTTTTCTCCGCTTGCAAGGACGTCATCTGACGTCCTTCTTTTTTTGGCGGGGTCATTCCAGGGAAAACTTCAGAATTTTTGTGTCTGCCGTATTGCACAGGTTTGGGGCATTGCTGCGCCAAACAACGTGATCTGGTCGGTCAGACGAAAAAAATGCACTGCAAACGAGCCACTGTGGCTATCCCATGATTTGTGTTTGTCCGACAAAGCGTCTATAGCCTGTGTATCTTCTTCAGAAACCGGCATGCCTGACGACATGAGTTTCATGTGTTTTCCAAGTCTTGCCGTGCCAATGCCTGGCTCCTGCCAGTCCATGAAGACTGGCGCGGGTTTGCTGGGACCAATCAGGACACACCATCTTTATCAAAGGCCGACACCCGACGCGCGGACGGCGCACAGGGCATGGTCAGCTCGTTCCCCGTACAGACAGGGAGGTTCGCTCATCCGACTTTGACGCTGTTTTCATCCGGTGGCTTTGCTTTATTTGCCATAAGCATATTCACTGGGCTATCACGTGACGACATGCTATACCAAAAGTAAGGTTCCCCTCTCTACTGAGGGGATGGGGCTTGCCCCCTTGCCCGCCCGCACCCATGCATCGCAGCTGTCTAGGAGCTCCATCATGAACGCCGATATCTTTGCCAGTTTTGCCAGCCGATATGACCGCAGTCGGGAAGAGGAATACTCGCTGAAGGAATATCTGGAGATCTGCCGTCGGGACGCATCCGCCTACGCCACGGCGGCCGAACGCATGTTGATGGCCATCGGCCAGCCCGAGCTGATCGACACCCGGCATGACTCCCGCCTGTCGCGCATCTTCAGCAACAAGGTGCTGAAAGTGTATCCGGCCTTCCGCGAGTTTTACGGCATGGAAGACGCCATCGAGCAGGTGGTGGCCTACTTCCGCCATGCCGCGCAGGGCCTGGAAGAGAAAAAGCAGATTCTGTATTTGCTGGGCCCGGTGGGCGGCGGCAAGTCGTCGATTGCCGAAAAGCTCAAAGAGTTGATGCAGCAGGTGCCGTTTTATTGCATCAAGGGCTCGCCGGTGAACGAATCGCCGCTGGGGCTGTTCAACGCCGATGAAGACGGCGCGATTCTGGAAGAAGAATTCGGCATTCCGCGCCGCTATCTGAAAACCATCCCCAGCCCGTGGGCGGTGAAGCGGCTGCATGAGTTCAACGGCGACATCAATCAGTTCCGCGTGGTCAAGCGCTACCCCTCGGTGCTGCGCCAGATCGCCGTGGCCAAGACCGAGCCGGGCGACGAAAACAACCAGGATATTTCCAGCCTGGTGGGCAAGGTGGACATCCGCAAGCTGGAGAAATTTGCCCAGGACGATCCGGACGCCTACAGCTACTCCGGCGGCCTGTGCCTGGCCAACCAGGGCTTGCTGGAATTTGTGGAAATGTTCAAGGCGCCGATCAAGGTGCTGCATCCGCTGCTGACCGCCACCCAGGAAGGCAACTTCAAGGGCACCGAAGGCTTTGGCGCCATTCCCTTTGAGGGCGTGATTCTGGCGCACTCGAACGAATCGGAGTGGAAGGCGTTCCGCAACAACAAGAACAACGAGGCCTTCCTCGACCGGATTTACATCGTCAAAGTGCCGTATTGCCTGCGGGTGAGCGAGGAAATCCAGATTTACGACAAGCTGCTGAAAAACTCTTCGCTGGCCCACGCCCCCTGCGCGCCCGGCACGCTGAAGATGATGGGGCAGTTTGCCGTGTTGTCGCGGCTGAAAGAGCCGGAGAACTCAAGTATTTTCAGCAAAATGCAGGTGTACGACGGCGAAAACCTGAAAGACACCGACCCCAAGGCCAAGTCGATTCAGGAGTATCGTGACTACGCCGGGGTGGACGAGGGCATGAGCGGGCTGTCCACGCGCTTTGCCTACAAGATTCTGTCGCGGGTGTTCAACTTTGACCACACCGAGGTGGCGGCCAACCCGGTGCATCTGCTCTACATCCTGGAGCAGCAGATCGAACGCGAGCAGTTCCCGCAAGAGATCGAACAAAAGTACATGACCTTCTTGAAGGAGTATCTGACGCCCAAGTATGTCGAGTTCATCGGCAAGGAAATCCAGACCGCCTATCTGGAAAGCTATTCCGAGTATGGCCAGAACATTTTTGACCGCTACGTGACCTTTGCCGACTACTGGATTCAGGATCAGGAATTCCGCGACCCGGACACCGGCGAAAGCTTTGACCGCAACGCGCTGAACAACGAGCTGGAAAAAATCGAGAAGCCCGCCGGGATTTCCAACCCGAAAGACTTCCGCAACGAGATCGTCAACTTTGTGCTGCGCGCGCGCGCCAACAACGGCGGCAAGAACCCGGCCTGGACCAGCTACGAAAAGCTGCGCACGGTGATCGAGAAAAAGATGTTCTCGAATACCGAAGAGCTGCTGCCGGTGATCTCGTTCAACGCCAAGTCCAGCGCCGACGAAACCAAGAAGCACGAGGACTTCGTCAACCGCATGGTGGAGAAAGGCTACACAGCCAAGCAGGTGCGCCTGTTGTGCGAATGGTATCTGCGCGTCAGAAAATCGTCCTGATCGCGGTCCGGCGCACCCCCGCCCGCGCCGTCAGCCCCTGAGCTGGCGGCGCGGGCCCCGGCTTACCGGAGTCGCCCGGCGTGCGCTTGCCGCGCGCGCGGCTCCGACTCAGTGAAGGACGCAACCATGTCTCACCTCATCGACAGACGGCTCAACGGCAAGAACAAGTCGGCGGTGAACCGCGAGCGCTTTTTACGGCGCTTTCGCGCGCAAATCCGCCAGTCCGTGGCGCGCGCCATCAAGGGGCGCAGCATTACGGATATTTCCAGCGGCGAAAAAGTCTCCATCCCGGTGCGCGATGTGTCCGAGCCCACCTTTCACCACGGCTCGGGCGGCACGCGCGAGGTGGTGCATCCGGGCAATGAAGAATTCGTCACCGGCGACCGCATCGCCCGCCCCGACGGCGGCGGCGGCGCGGGCCGTGGCGGCAAGGCCTCCGACCAAGGCGGCGGCGAGGATGACTTTGCCTTTGAACTCAGCCGCGAAGAGTTCATGAACTTCTTTTTTGAAGACCTGGCGCTGCCCAATCTGATCAAAACCCAGCTGACCGGCAATAGCGAATGGAAAACCGTGCGCGCCGGCTACACCAGCGACGGCACGCCCACCAATATCAGCATCGTGCGCTCGCTGCGCGGCGCGCAAGCGCGGCGCATCGCCCTGGGCGCGCCCAGCCTGGCGCGGCTGCACGAGGCGGAAGAAGAGCTGGACGAACTGCTGGAGCGCTGCGACGAAGACGACCCGCAAGTGCGCGAACTGCGGCGCGAAATTCATCAACTGCGCGAAAAAGCCAGCAATATCCCGTTTCTGGACCCATTCGACCTGCGCTACAACAACCGCGCGCGCGTGCCCAAGCCCACCAGCCAGGCGGTGATGTTCTGCATCATGGACGTGTCCGGCTCGATGGACGAAGCCAAAAAAGACATCGCCAAGCGCTTTTTCATTCTGTTGTATCTGTTTTTGCAAAAGAGCTACGACAAGATCGAGCTGGTGTTCATCCGCCACCACACCAGCGCCATGGAGGTGGACGAAGAAAACTTCTTTCACTCGCGCGAGTCGGGCGGCACGGTGGTGTCGTCGGCGCTGGTGCTGATGCGCGACATCATCCAGCAGCGCTACCCCACCGATGAATGGAATATCTACGCGGCGCAAGCCTCGGACGGCGACAACTGGGACAGCGATTCGGCCAATTGCGGCCAACTGCTGGACACCCAGCTGCTGCCGCTGGTGCAGTACTTCGCCTATATCGAAATCACCGAGGGCGAGCCGCAAAACCTGTGGTACGAATACCTGCGCGTGCAGGCCGGCCATCCGCAGTTCGCCATGCAGAAAATCCGCAATGTGGCGGATATCTACCCGGTGTTCCGCGAGTTGTTCAAACGTCAGCCCAGCACGGGCCGCGAACCCGCCTGAACGCCAGGCGCGGCGACCCTCAAGGAGGATGCATCATGGCCACCCCGATCTCCACCGGCTCGGAATGGACTTTCGAGCTGATCGAAACCTACGACCGGGCCATTCACGACATCGCCGTGGGCGAATATGGGCTGGACATCTACCCCAACCAGCTGGAAATCATCACCGCCGAGCAGATGATGGACGCCTATTCGTCGGTCGGCATGCCGGTGAACTATCACCACTGGAGCTTTGGCAAGCAGTTTGTCTCCACCGAAAAAAGCTACAAGCGCGGCCAGATGGGCCTGGCTTACGAGATTGTGATCAACTCCAATCCGTGCATTTCGTATCTGATGGAAGAAAACTCGATGACCATGCAGGCGCTGGTGATTGCCCACGCCGCCTATGGCCACAACAGTTTTTTCAAGGGCAATTATCTGTTCCGCACCTGGACCGACGCCTCGGCCATCATTGATTACCTGGTGTTTGCCCGCGACTACCTCAGCCAGTGCGAAGAGCGTTATGGCTTTGATGCGGTGGAAATGCTGCTGGATTCTTGCCATGCGCTGATGAACTACGGCGTGGACCGCTACAAGCGCCCGGCCAAGCTGTCGCTGGCGCAGGAAAAACTGCGCCAACGCGAGCGCGAGGAACATCAGCAACTGCAAATCAACGACCTGTGGCGCACCATTCCGCGCCGCCAGACCAACGGCGAAGACAGCGAACCGGTGCGTTTTCCGGCGGAACCACAAGAAAACCTGCTGTACTTCATCGAAAAATCCGCCCCGCTGCTGGAGCCCTGGCAACGCGAGGTGGTGCGCATCGTGCGCAAGGTGGCGCAGTATTTTTATCCGCAGCGGCAAACCCAGGTGATGAACGAAGGCTGGGCCACCTTCTGGCATTACACCCTGCTGAACCGGCTATACGAAAAAGGCCTGTGCACCGACGGCTTCATGGTGGAGTTTTTGCAGTCGCACACCAATGTGGTGTACCAGCCGCCGGTGACTAGCCGCTGGTACTCCGGCATCAACCCGTATGCGCTGGGCTTTGCCATGTATCAGGACATTCGCCGCATCTGCGAAGCGCCCAGCGCCGAAGACCGCGAATGGTTTCCGGATATTGCCGGCCGGCCCTGGTTGCCGACGCTGGACTTTGCCATGCGCAACTTCAAGGACGAGAGCTTTATCTCGCAATACCTGTCGCCCAAGCTGATGCGCGACTTCCGCTTGTTTGCCGTGCGCGACGACGACCGCGAAGACAAACTCTATGTGCCGGCGATTCACGACGAAAGCGGCTATCGCCAGGTGCGGCAAACGCTGGCCGAGCAGTACAACCTGGGCTCGCGCGAGCCGAATATCCAGGTGTGGTCGGTGGACGTGCGTGGCGACCGCAGCCTGACCCTGCTCCATACCCAGCACAACCGCCGGCCGCTGGAGGCCAATAGCGCTGAGGAAGTGCTCAAGCATATCGGCCGGCTGTGGGGCTTTGACGTGCGGCTGGAAAGCGTCGATGACCACGGCCAGGTGAGCAAAAGCTTTGAGTGCAAGGTGGATAAGGCGCACCGCGAGCTGTTTATCTGAGCTGTTGGGTGCCGGCTGGGCATCGTGCCTGGGCGCTGCGTAGCCGGGCGCTGCCCGTGGTGCTTAACGGGTTTCCCTCTGACGGCCAGGGCCGTGGTATTGACACCACGGCCCTGGCCGTTTGTCTTTGGCGTGCAGTAACCGGCGTATTTTTTGCTTTATAACGCGGGGGTATTTGCTGCGCTGCAATGTATTTATACCTGGTCGCAGCATGTGCCCAGTATCAAGCGCATCTCATGCTGTGATGGCGCATGGCTTGGCAAACCTTGCCGGCCAAGGCTAGCAGGCTTACGCGCTCCCCGGCCGGCATCATGGCTCGGGTGATGGCGCATGGCAGTTTAGCCATGTCTTCTTTATGGTGTTTGTGCATGTGCACATGCTTGCTTAAGTAAAACTTCTTAATGAGATTGAAAATAAAACTAGTTATCGTTAATATTGAGGCCATGGCACGCACACATCCTCTCACTCCCTGGCTAGGCGCCGTCGGTTTGCACGCGCTGCTGCTGTTGGCTTTGCAAGCCAGCGCCGGCTCGCCGGTCACGCCGCCTACGCCGCTGATCACCGAAGTGGTCGCCCTGGCGCCTGAGGCGGCGCCCACGCCGCCTGCGCCCGAGCCCAAGCCCACTCAGCCGCAAGCCAAGCCAGAGCCGGTCAAACGCCAGGCGGCGGCGCCCAAGCCGCGGCCGGTGAGCGCGCCGCTGACGCCCAGCGCCTCGCCTCTGGCGCAAGGCCCCAGCGCCAGCAAAGACGCCGACCCCACGCCGCCCGCGCCCGCCGCCAAACCCACGGCCGCCACGGGTGAGCCCGGCCCGGCCAAGGAAACCCCGCCATCGTTCTCGGCGGCGTATTTGTCCAACCCCGAGCCGGCCTACCCGGCCGCCTCGCTGGAGCTGGGCGAAAGCGGCAATGTGCTGCTGCGGGTGGCGGTCAGCGCCGAAGGCCAGCCCACTTCAGTCGAGATCAGCCGCAGCAGCGGCTACGGCCGGCTGGATCGGGCGGCGCTGTCGGCGGTCAAGCGCTGGCGCTTTACCCCGGCGCGACGCGGCAGCGAGGCGGTGGCCGGCGTGGTGCTGGTGCCCATCAATTTTCAAATCAAGCAACAACAAGGATAAGTAAGCCATGGATCTGAGTCTGGTATTTCGCCAAGGGGATGGCGTGCTGATGAGTGTGTTTCTGCTCTTGCTGGCGATGTCGGTGACCAGCTGGTGGCTGATTTTGCGCCGCAGCCTGTCGCGCTGGAGCGTGCGCCAAGCCAATCAGCAGCTGTCGCAGGCCTTCTGGGATGCGCCGGATCTGGACGCCGCCGCCCGTCTGGCCGAACAGCACGACGCGCCGCTGGCGCGCATTGCCCGCGCTGGCCTGGATGGCCTGGGCCACTATCGCCGCAACCAGAACCACGCGCTGGGCCAGGCCTGCGGCATTGACGAATTTTTGGTGCGCACCATCCGCATGGCGCTGGCGCGAGAAACCGCCCGGCTGGAATCCGGCCTGACCTGGCTGGCCACCGTGGGTTCGGTGGCGCCGTTTGTTGGCCTGTTTGGCACGGTGTGGGGTATTTATCACGCGCTGGTGGGCATTGGTGCGGCCGGGCAAATCACCTTGGCAGCGGTGTCCGGCCCGATTGGCGAGGCGCTGGTGGCCACCGCCGCCGGCCTGGCAGCGGCGATTCCGGCTGTGGTGGCGTACAACGCCTTCACCCGCGTCAACCGGGTGGACAGCCAGGAAATGGACGGCTTTGCCCATGATTTTCACGCGCAACTGATTGCCGCAGGAGGCCAGCATGGCGTTCGGGAGCTTTGACAAGGGAAGCAATGCGCCGATGGCGGAAATCAACACCACGCCGCTGGTGGACGTGATGCTGGTGCTGCTGGTGGTGTTCATCATCACCGCGCCGCTGCTCACCCACGCGGTGAAGGTGGATCTGCCCAAGGCGGCGGCCAGCGCACACGAAGAAAAACCAGAAGCCATCCGCCTGGCGATCAACGCCCAGGGCGAGCTGTTCTGGAACGATCAGCCGGTGGCGCAAGACGATTTGCCGGCGCGCTTTGCCGCCGCCACCCAGGCTAATCCGCTGGTCGAGCTGCATTTGCGCGCCGACCGCGAGGCGCGCTACGACGCTGTGGCCCGCGCCATGGCCGCCGCCCAGGGCAATGGTGTGGCCAAGATCGGCTTTGTCACCGAGGCCAAATAACTGCCAAGTTCATCCGCCAGACGGCGGCCTGTGTGTCACGCGCCAGCGCACTGCTGGCGCGTCGGGCAGGCACGCCCGTTTTTTTTGACTACATAACGAGAATGGGAATCAAAACATGAGAAAACCCTTGCTTGCCCACCCTGGCGTACGTCACGCCAAACGCCCGAATTGTCTGGCTGCCGGCATGCTGGCCATGGCGTTGAGCCCGGCGCTGGCCTACGCCGCCGAGCCGGCCAAGGCGGATGCCGACAACAAAGAAGCCGCCAAAACCCTGGCCCCGGTAAAAGTCATCGGCACCCAAGGCGAGCGCGTGCAGGGCTACAAGGCAGAAACCACGCGCCTGGGCCGTATGAAGCAGGAGCTCAAGGACGTGCCGCAGGCGGTGAGTGTGGTGACCCATGATCTGATGGCCGAGCAGGGCGCGGCCAATCTGAAAGACGTGCTGAAGAATGTCTCCGGCATCACCTTTGCCGCCGGCGAAGGCGGCCGCAGCGGCGACCAGGTGATTTTGCGCGGTTTTGCTGCTTTCAATGATATGTACCGCGACGGCCAGCGCGACGTGGCGCAGTACAACCGCGACCCGTTCAACGACGAAAAAATCGAAGTGCTCAAGGGCGCAAGCTCGATGCTGTTTGGCCGGGGCTCGACTGGCGGGGTGATCAACCAGGTCAGCAAGGCGCCGTTTGCTGGCGAACTGCTGGGCGCCGACCTGACCATTGGCACCAATCATTATCAGCGCATCACCCTGGACGTGAACAAACCCTATAGCGACACCACCGCCGTGCGCTTGAACGTGATGGGCACTGACGATGGCTCGCCCAATGGCAAGTCGAAATCCAAGCGCTGGGGTGTTGCGCCGTCGGTGGCTTTTGGTCTGGGCGAGCCCACCACCCTGGTGCTGTCGCACCATCACCTGACCGAAAAAAACCGCCCTGACCTGGGCGTGCCGTATGACCCGAACACCCTCAAACCGCTGGATGTGCCTGTGTCACGTTATTACGGCGTGGATGGCCTCAATATGGAGGACATCACCACCGACATCACTACCGCGCGGCTGACCCACAAGCTGGACAGCCAAAACGAGCTCAATGCCCAGCTGCGCCATGGCCGCTACGACCGCATGGTGCTGGTCACTGCGCCGCGTCTGGTGGGGGTGAGCGCCGGCGTGCCGGTGACCGACAACACCCAGATTGCCCCCGGCGCCAAGCTGCGTGGCTCGCTGAACGAAACCACGGTGTTCTCGCTCGACTACACCGGTAAATTCAACACCGGCATCCTGCGCCACAATATGCTGGCCGGCGTGGAATTCACCCACGACACGCAAAGCGCCACCAGTGTGCTGATGAACGGGACAATCCCCAATATGACGGTGGGCAACCCGACCACCAGCGGCTGGAAAGGCTCGCTCACCGTACGGCCGAGCAACCAGTACAGCAGCAATAATGTGGCCGCCTTTGCCACCGACACGATTGAGCTGACCCCGCAATGGAAGGTGATGGCTGGCCTGCGCTTTGACCGTCTGGAAGGCACCTACACCAGCTATAACACCAGCACGGGCGCCATCACCGGCCGCACCAAGCGCGACGACCGTGGCATGAGCTATCGCACCGGCCTGATCTGGCAGCCGACCGACACGCAAAGCTACTACGCTGGCTACAGCACGCTGATGAACCCGTCCGGCGAAGCCTATGCGCTGGATAAACCCGGCGAGAACGTCAAGCCCGAGCGCAACCAGCACTATGAAATCGGCGCCAAGTGGGATCTGCTGGACGGCGACCTGACTTTCCGCACCGCGCTGTTCCGCACCGTCAAGCTGAACGAGCGCAACACCGACCCGCTGGTGCCGGATGTGTCGATTCTGTACAGCAAGCGCCACACCAACGGCATCGAGTTTGAAGCCGCCGGCCGCATCAATGCGCAATGGTCAGTGTTTGCCGGCGCTTCGCTGATGGATCCGAAGATCGACCAGGGTTACAACACCAGCGCCAACAATGGCGCAGTGCCCAAGTACACCCCGAAGAAAACCTTCAATCTGTGGAGCACCTACAAGGTCACCGACACCGTCACCGCCGGCCTGGGCGTCTACCATGTGGGCAAAACCTACGCCAGCGATGGCAATGCCGACCAGTCGCGCACCAATTACCTGCCGGCCTACACCCGTCTGGACGCCATGCTGGCTTACGACACCCGCAACTACGCGGTGAAGCTGAATATCAACAACCTGACCAACAAGAAGTACTACGACGGCCAGTACAGCGGCCACGCCAATGTGGCGCCGCCGCGTGAGGCGCAACTGACCGTGTCGTACAAGTACTAAGCTGCTGCTTTTGCCGCCCCATCCGGGGCGGCTTGGGCAAGCCACCTTCTTTTTGTCATCCGCCGTTGCGAGGCCCACCATGCTGCTGCACATTCCCAACGTCCTCACCCACGACGAACTGCGCCAGGCGCGCCAACTGCTGGCCGAAGCGCCGTGGGAAGACGGCCTGGCCACCGCCGGCGCCCAATCCGCCCTGGTCAAACACAATCTGCAACTGGCGCAAACCTCGCCACAGGCGCAAGCGCTGGGCAGCCTGGTGCTGGCGGCGCTGAACCGCAATGCGCTGTTTTTCTCGGCGGCGTTGCCCAACCGGATTTTTCCGCCGATGTTCAACTGCTATCAGGGTGGCATGACCTTTGGCAATCACGTGGACAACGCCGTGCGCAACGACCCGTTCAGCGGCCAATGGCTGCGCACTGACGTATCTTGTACGCTGTTTTTCACCGACCCGGACGAGTATCAAGGCGGCGAGCTGATCGTGGAAGACACCTACGGCAGCCACGCCGTCAAGCTGCCGGCCGGCGACATGATTTTGTATCCGTCCACCAGCGTGCACCGCGTGGAGCCGGTGACCACCGGCGCGCGGCTGGCGTCGTTTTTCTGGACGCAAAGCATGATCCGCGACGACAACCGCCGCGCCATGCTGTTTGATATGGACAGCGCGATTTCCAGCCTGCGCCAGCGCCATGGCGACAGCGAAGAGACAGTGAACCTGACGTCGGTGTATCACAATCTGCTGCGGCAATGGAGCGAGGTGTAAAACCGCGCCTGCCGATACGCGTCGATAAAAAAGCCCGCATTTGCGGGCTTTTTCCTGAGCGGGGTGATTTTAGGCTTGCGATGCCGCTGGCGCCGTCGGCAAGCTCACCGGCTTGCGATGGTAGCCCAGTGCGTAATACAGCACGATCAGCAGCAGCAACCAACCCGGCCCCACCAGCAAGGCAATGCGGGTGTCCGGAAAATACGCCATCAGACCGACCACCAGCACCAGGAAGGCCAGGGCAATATACGAGCCATACGGAAAGAACGGCATCCGGCAGGCCAGCGCGGCCACTTCGCTGCGGGACAATGTCTGGCGGAACTTCAGCTGCGACAGCAGGATGATCACCCAGGTCCAGATGGCGCCAAAGGTGGAAATCGCCGTCAGCCAGGTAAATACCTCTTCCGGGGCCAGATAGTTGAGCAGCACGCCGCCCAGCAGCATCACCACTGAAATCAGCACCGCAGCATTGGGCACGCCGTTCTTGCCCACCTTGGCAAACATGGGCAGCGCCTGCTCTTGCTGCGCCAGGTTGTACAGCATGCGGCCGGTGCTGAAAATACCGCTATTGCACGACGACAGCGCAGCAGTCAGCACCACAAAGTTGATCAGCCCGGCGGCGGCCGGAATGCCCATTTTTTCGAAGGTCATCACAAAGGGGCTGCCCTGCGCGCCGATTTCATTCCACGGGTAGATCGACATCACCACAAACAGCGCGCCGACATAAAAAATCAGGATGCGCCAGAACACCGAATCCACCGCGCGCGCCAGCGTCTTGCGCGGGTTTTTCGCTTCGCCAGCGGTCAGGCCGATCATCTCCACGCCCAGATAGGCAAACATCACCATTTGCATCGACATCAAAATGCCCTGCACGCCATTGGGCATAAAGCCGCCGTGCTGCCACAAATGGGCGATGCCGGTGGCCACGCCGCCATTGCCAAAGCCAAACAGAATCATGCCCAGGCTGGAAATAATCATCAGCACAATGGTGACGATCTTGATCAGGGCAAACCAGAATTCAAATTCCCCGTAGGCCTTGACGGCAATGAAATTGACCGAGCCCATGATCACCAGTGCCGACAGCGCCCAGACCCAGGACGACACGCCCGGAAACCACACGCCCATATACACGCCCACGGCGGTGATTTCCGCCATGCAGGTGACAATCCACAAAAACCAGTAATTCCAGCCGGTCAGATAACCGGCCAGCGGGCCCAGATAGTTTTGGGCATAGCGGCTGAACGAGCCGGCCACCGGGTCGTGGATGGCCATTTCGCCCAGCGCACGCATGATCAAGAAAATGGCAAAGCCGCCCAAGGCATACGAAATCATGATGGCGGGCCCGGCCATCTGGATGGCCTTGGCCGAGCCCAGAAACAGGCCCACGCCGATGGCGGCGCCCAGCGCCATCAGGTTGATATGCCTCTCCTCAAGACCGCGATGCAGATTTTGTTGTGAATCTTGCACGGGGTGTTTCCTCCTGTATTGTGGTGGCGTCCGGGCGGGATAAGCCTGGCGCCGTTTTTTTGTGGCAGCAGATACGCTGAATCAGGCTGCCCGCCGGGCCTGGGTGCGGCCGGGCAGGCGTGTTTCGCGCAGGGGCTTCCCTTACGGAAGCGGCTAGTATAAGAATTTGCCCCGTGGGTTTTTCACCATACTTCAGCCAGAAATCGCAGGAATTTTCAGTTTTTCACTGCTTCTGGCGGGAATAGCACAAGGGCATGGTGTGGGCGTGGCGGCAATGGCGCAGAGAGGCGGGCGTATCAACTGGTGACGCCAGCATGCAAAAGCCCGCACGGTGTGCCGTGCGGGCTTGGGCGGGGTAAATCAACGCAAAGGGGGTCAGCGTACTGTCGGGCTGCTGAGTTCTTCCAGCAAAATTGCCTGAGCGCTGCGCGGCTTGCCGCGTTGCGTCTTGCGCTTGTAGCTGCCGTCACCCTGCATTTCCCAGGCGTTGACGTTGTCGAACAGATACGGGCGCAGGCCTTCCTTGATCACCCGGCGCTTGAGCTTGGTGTCGCGGATCGGCACGCAGGTTTCGATGCGGCGGAAGAAGTTGCGGCCCATCCAGTCGGCGCTGGCGATGTAAAGGTCTTCCTGGCGGTCGTTATAGAAGTAGAACACCCGTGGATGCTCCAGAAAACGGCCCACCACCGAGCGCACTTCGATATTGTCCGACAGCCCCGGCACGCCGGGGCGCAAGGCGCATACGCCACGGATGATCAGGCGGATTTTCACCCCGGCTTGCGAGGCTTCGTACAGCGCGGCGATGATTTGCGGCTCCAGCAGCGAGTTCATCTTGGCGATGATCGCCGCCGAGCGGCCGGCGCGGGCGTGTTCGGCTTCGCGGCTGATTGCCGCCAGCATGCCGCTGTGCAGCGAGAACGGCGATTGCAGCAGGTGCTTGAGCTCGCCCACCCGGCCCAGGCCGGTGATCTGCACAAAGATGTCGTTGACGTCGCTGGCGATTTCCTCGTTGCAGGTCATCAGGCCAAAGTCGGTGTACATGCGCGCGGTGCGCGGGTGGTAGTTGCCGGTGCCCAGATGCACATAGCGGCGCAGCTGGCCGTCTTCGCGGCGCACCACCATCAGCATCTTGGCGTGAATCTTGTAGCCGTACACGCCGTACACCACATGCGCGCCGGCGTCTTCCAGGCGCGAGGCCCAGCCGATATTGGCTTCTTCGTCAAAGCGCGCCATCAGCTCGACCACCACAGTGACTTGCTTGCCGGCGCGCGCCGCCGCCAGCAGCGAATCCATCAGGGCGGATTCGGTGCCGGTGCGGTACACCGTCATCTTGATCGCCACCACTTGCGGGTCGGTGGCGGCGATGTTCAGCAGGTCAATCACCGGCTGGAATGACTGATACGGGTGATGCAGCAGCACATCACCCTTGCGGATGGCGGCCAGCAGATCATTCTTTTTGGCCAGTGGCAGCGGCAGGCCGGGCAGGAAGGGGCGGTATTTCAGGTCGGGGCGGTCCACCAGGTCGGGCACTTGCATCAGCCGCACCAGGTTGACCGGGCCCTCCACCCGGTAGACGTCGGCTTTTTCCAGACCAAACTGGCCGAGCATGAACTCTTCCATGTGCTCGGGGCAGTTGTCGGCGATTTCCAGCCGCACCGCATCGCCGTACTGGCGATGGCGCAGCTCGCCTTGCAGGGCGGTGCGCAGGTTTTTCAGCTCGTCTTCTTCGACGGTCAGCTCGCTGTCGCGGGTCAGACGGAACTGGTAAAAGCCTTTGATCGCCATGCCGGAGAACAGCTCGCCGATATGGGCGTGCAGCATCGACGACAGGAAGATAAAGCAGTTGGGCTTGCCGGCAATCTCTTCGGGCAGCTTGATGACGCGCGGCAGAATGCGCGGCGCCTGCACAATGGCAATGCCAGAGCTGCGGCCAAAGGCATCGCGGCCTTCCAGCTCGATGGCGAAGTTCAGGCTTTTGTTCAGCAAACGCGGGAAGGGGTGGGATGGATCCAGGCCGATGGGGGTGAGCACCGGCATCACTTCGCGCAGGAAGTATTGGTGAATCCATTCGTGCATCTCGGCGGTCCACTCGGCGCGGCGGACAAAGTGGATGCCTTCTTCGGCCAGCGCCGGGAACAGCACTTCGCGCATCAGCCAGTATTGGCGCTCCACCAGCCCATGCGCGGCCTGCGAGACCTTGGCCAGCGCCTGACTGGGTAGCAGGCCGTCGGGCAGCGCCTGGCCGGGCGACAGCCGTTGCGCTTCTTTGAGCGAGGCGACGCGGACTTCGAAGAACTCGTCGAGGTTGGACGAGACAATGCAGAGAAACTTGAGCCGCTCCAGCAGCGGCACGCCGGTGTCTTCGGCTTGCGCCAGCACGCGGCGATTGAATTCAATCAGGCCCAGTTCTCGGTTCAGCAGCGGTAGTGGCGGTGTCGTCATACAGAAATGGTCGGTCAGAGAAAACGGCAGGGCCGGCAGACCGTCCGCCCGGCGCGGCGCCGGGCGGTCAGTGCGGGCGTCAGGCCTGGGGCGGCACGTAGCCCGTGGGCATTTCCGAACCCGAACCAAAGAAATGGTTTTGCATTTGCTGGGTCAGGTATTGCCGGGCGCGCGGGTCGGCCAGGTTGAGACGGTTTTCGTTGATCAGCATGGTTTGCAGCTTCAGCCACGCCTGCCAGGCTTCCTTGGAGACGGAGTCGTACAACTTTTTGCCCAGTTCGCCGGGCATCGGCGGCACATCCAGGCCCTCGGCTTCACGGCCAAGCTTGATACAGTTCACCATGCGGGTCATCGCAATTCCTTTTTGACAGTATACGGACAGCGCGCGCTGCCATGATGACGAAACGATGACAGCGTGCGTAAAAATACGACGGGCAAGCCCGCCGAGTCGCAACAGGCAGTTTTAAGCGAAATCGGCGCTTGGGGCAAGGTTTTCGCACGCAGTTGGGTGGCGATGGCGGTGGCTGGCGGGTTCAGGCGGTTTTGGCCTGGGCAATGCAGGCGGCCAGGGCCGCGCGGGCCTGCGGGCTGTTGCGCCAGCAACTGCCGCCCACCAAGGCGGCCACACGTTGGGCGAGCACGTCGGCGTCTTCTGTCGCCAGTTGGGCAAAGCTGTGAATGCCCAGTTGCTCCAGACGCAGCACCACGGTGGGGCCAACGCCTTTAAGAGCCAGCAGGGCGGTTTTTTCTTCGGCAGAAAAAGTCTGGGCAGTCATGGTGCGGCAGGCAAGTCATGAAAACGTCATTGTGACATGTTTGCCTGCCGAGGCGAACCCCCGTGGCGTCGCACGGGGATGGGTATCAGGCCGTGGCCGCCAGCTGTGCGCGCAGTTGTCGCGTGGCCGTCAGCATATTGGCCAGCGCGGCTTCGGTTTCTGCCCAGTTGCGGGTTTTCAGGCCGCAGTCCGGGTTGACCCACAGCCGGCGCGCCGGGATCACCGCCAGCGCCTTGTTCAGCAGCTTGACCATCTCGGCGCTGTCCGGGATGCGCGGCGAATGGATGTCGTACACGCCGGGGCCGATTTCATTGGGGTAGGCAAATTCGGCAAAGGCGTCCAGAAGCTCCATGTCCGAGCGCGAGGTTTCGATGGTGATCACGTCGGCGTCCAGCGCGGCGATGGCCGGCAGGATGTCGTTGAACTCCGAGTAACACATATGGGTGTGGATTTGCGTGGCGTCGTCCACCCCGGCGGCAGACAGGCGAAAGCTCTGGCCGGCCCAGTCCAGATACGTATCCCAATCGGCGCGCTTGAGCGGCAGGCCTTCGCGGAAGGCTGGTTCGTCGATCTGGATCACCCGGATGCCGGCGTTTTCCAGATCCAGCACCTCGTCGCGGATGGCCAGGGCAATTTGCCGGCACACCTCGGCGCGGGCCAGGTCGTCACGCACAAACGACCATTGCAAAATGGTCACCGGGCCGGTGAGCATGCCCTTCATCGGCCGCTCGGTCAGCGACTGGGCAAACACCGACCAGGCCACCGTCATCGGCTGCGGGCGCGACACATCGCCAAACAAGACCGGCGGCTTGACGCAGCGGCTGCCATAGCTTTGCACCCAGCCGTGGCGGGTAAAGACAAAGCCGTCCAGCTGCTCGCCAAAATATTCCACCATATCATTGCGCTCGGCCTCGCCGTGCACCAGCACATCCAGGCCCAAGGCTTCCTGCTTGCGCACCGCCAGGGTGATTTCTGCGCGCATGGCGGCGTCGTAGCTGGCGGCGTCCAGCTTGCCGGCGCGCCAGGCGGCGCGGGCGGCGCGGATGTCGGCGGTCTGCGGAAAAGAGCCAATCGTCGTGGTGGGCAGCAGCGGCAGCTTCAGCCAGTCATGCTGGGCGCGGGCGCGCTGCGGGTAGGCGCTGCGGCGCTGGTCGTCGCCAGGGCGAATATCAGCCAGGCGCTGGCGCACCGCCGGGTTGACCACGCGCGGGCTGGCGCGGCGGCTGTTGTGGGCGTGGCGGCAGGCGGCCAGTTCGTTGGCGATGCTGTCGGCGCCGTGGTTCAGGCCGCGCGCCAGCAGTTTCAGTTCATTGAGCTTTTGCACAGCAAAGGCCAGCCAGGTTTTGACTTCGGCGTCCAGCTCGGTTTCCTGCGCCAGATCCACCGGCACATGCAAGAGCGAGCACGACGGCGCCAGCCACAGCTGTTCGCCCCATTGCGCCGCCAGCGGGGCCAGTTGCGTCAACAGGGCGTTCAGGTCGGCGCGCCAGATATTGCGCCCGTCGATCACCCCCAGCGACAGCACCCGCTCACGCGGCCAGTCGGCGACAAAGCCGGCCAATTGCTCGGGCGCGCGCACCACGTCCAGATGCACGCCGGCCACTGGCAGGCGTTTGAGCAAGTCGCGCTGCGGCAGCACGCTGGCAAAATAGCTGGCCAGCAGCAGGCGCGGCGCTTGCGCGGCCAGTTGCGTATAGGCCGGCTGGTAGGCGGCCAGCCAGTCGGCCGGCAAATCCAGGCCCAGAATCGGCTCGTCGATCTGCACCCAGTCCACGCCGTGGATGCTCAGCGCGCTCAGCAGCTCGCCATAGGCGCTCAGCAGCGCCGGCAGCAGGCTCAGGCGGTCCACGCCGTCCTTGCTTTTGCCCAGCCACAGCAAGGACAGTGGCCCAAGCAGCACCGGCTTGGCGGCCAGGCCCAGCGCGCGCGCCTCGGCCAGCGGCTCCAGCAGCCAGCGCGGCTGGGCGGCAAAGGTGGTGTGGCGGTCAAATTCCGGGGCCAGATAGTGGTAATTGGTGTCAAACCACTTGGTCATTTCCATCGCCGGCTGGCTGGCGTTGCCGCGCGCCAGGGTGAATTGGTCGGCCAGGGTGGCCTGCGCCGGGTCGATGGCAAAGCGGCCGGGCAGCGCGCCCAACAGAAACAGGGTGGACAGCACATGGTCGTAGCAGGCAAAGTCCCCCACCGGGATCCAGTCCAGCCCGGCGGCTTTTTGCGTCAGCCAGTGGCGCTGGCGCAGCGTGCGGGCGGTGTGCTCCAGCGCCTCCAGGCTGTCTTCGCCGCGCCAGTGGCGCTCCAGGGCGAATTTCAGTTCGCGCTGCGCGCCAATGCGCGGAAAGCCGAGGTTATGAATCTTGATCATTGTTTATCCTTTACGCCATGAACTAAATTTGAGTGGCGCTAGGATGCCGGAAGGTTGTTGTATGATACAAACTCATTATTTTGATGAATTCAATGAACAGAATTCATAGAGAACGCCATGGCGACTTCCCTGCTTGAACTGCGCCACCTGCGCACCCTGCTGGCGCTGGCCGAATGCGGCAATGTCTCGGCCGCCGCCCGCCGGCTGAATCTTACCCAGTCGGCGCTGTCGCACCAGCTGAAAACCCTGGAAAGCCACTACGGCTGCGCGCTGGTGGATCGCCGCCGCCAGCCGCTGGCGCTCACCGCCGCCGGCGAGCGGCTGCACACCCTGGCGCGCAGCGTGCTGGCGCAGGTGCAGCAGGCCGAACGCGAGCTGGCGCGCATTGCCCAGGGCGAGGCCGGCCAGTTGCGCATTGCCGTGGAGTGCCACACCTGTTTTGACTGGCTGATGCCGGCGATGGACGATTTTCGTGGCCACTGGCCCGAGGTGGAGCTGGATATCGTGTCGGGCTTTCATGCCGACCCGGTGGGCCTGCTGCTCAGCCGCCGCGCCGACCTGGCGGTGGTGTCGGCGCCAGAAGACGAAGCCGCCGTGCGCTACCACCCGCTGTTTGGCTATGAAATGGTGGCCGTGCTGGCGCGCGACCATCCGCTGGCCGGCAAACCCTGGCTGAGCGCCGCCGACTTTGCCCGCGAAACCCTGATCACCTACCCGGTGCCAGACGATAAACTGGATTTGGTCTGCCAGGTGCTGCGCCCGGCCGGCATCAACCCACCACGCCGCACCACCGAGCTGACCGTGGCCATGGTGCAGCTGGTGGCCAGCCGGCGCGGCGTGGCGGCGCTGCCGTTCTGGGCGGTCAAGCCTTATCTGGAGCGCGGTTATGTGCAGGCGCTGCCGATTGGCGAGCACGGCCTGCGCAGCGAGCTATACGCCGCCACCCGCGCCGACGACGCCGGGCTGGCTTATCTGGAAGATTTTTTGGTGACGGTGCGCGAGCTGAGTTTTGCCACCTTAGCCGGCATTCGTCCGCTGGCAGGATGAACGCGGTGAACAAAACCCACTGCGGTAAAACTTGCACTGTCCGCACATGTTTGGCCAGGCGCGCCGCGCGGCGTGTGGCCAGCCGCAGCGCCATGATTGATTCAATACGTTTAAGGAGAAACCCGATGCTGTTTCGTGCTGTTGTCGTGTGCGCCGCGCTGGCGCCCTTGATGGCCGCCGCCGAAGAAGTCGGCTGCGTCACCACCGCCTGGAAACTGCTGGGCGCCAATCACCGGGTGTGCGTGTCAGCGTTTGACGACCCGAAAGTGCCCGGCGTGGCCTGCCACATCAGCCAGGCGCGCACTGGCGGCATCAAGGGCTCGCTGGGCGTGGCGGAAGACCCTTCGCAGTTTTCCATCGCCTGCCGCCAGATCGGCCCGATTACCTTGCCGGCCGACCTGCCCAAAGAAGAAACGGTGTTCAGCGAAGGCACTTCGCTGATCTTCAAGGAAACCCGCGTCAACCGGCTGTGGGATCCCAAACGGCGCACCCTGGTGTATCTGGCCATCAGCCGCAAGGTGATTGAAGGCGCGCCGGCCAATAGCATTTCGTCGGTGCCGGTGATGCCCTGGCGTTGAGGGTAAGCGTCAGGCTGCGGGCTAAGCGTGGCTCACAAACCCCTTCTGGCCATGGTGACTGCCGACTCGCCAGGGCCGCTTCGCTGCGTTCTGTGAGTGGCCCTGATTAATAGCCCATACAAATCAATCTACGCTTAATTCAAATTGTTCTGCTCATGATCTTGGCTAGCATGGCCCACATCATGATCTGAATACTTTGGAGTTGAGCGCATGTCGATTGACAGCCTGACCCTGCGCCTGGGCGCACGCTGGCCGCTGCCAGTATTGTCGCCGCGCACCTTGGCGGTGGCTGCCGGCTTTGCCATGCTGTACCTGAGCTGGGGCAGCACATTTCTGGCCAACCATTTGGCGCTGCAAGGTTTTCCGGCGCTGGTGCTGGCCGGCTTGCGCTTTTTGCTGGCCGGTGCCTTGTTTGCCGTGCTGGCCGTTGCCCGTGCCGGTGGCGCGCGCCTGGGCTGGCATGATGCCCGGCTGGCGCTGATTGGCGGCGTGCTGATGCTGGCCATTGGCCAGGGCGCCATGGTGTATGGCGTGCAGCATCTACCTTCTGGCCTGGCGGCGCTGGTGTGCGCCAGCCTGCCGTTGTGGACGGTGATTTTGCAAGCCGTGCTGCCCGGCGAGCGCCGGCCCAGCCCGCTGGCGCTGTTTGGCCTGGGGGTGAGCATGGTGGGCATGGCGGCCTTGTTGGGCAGTCGCATGGACGTGCTGGCCGAGCCCGAGCGTCTGGGTGCAGTGGCGGTGCTGGCCTTGGCGCAGCTGGCCTGGGCGTGCGGCAGCTTTTTGTTTCGCCGCACCGGGCGTGGCTACAGCCAGCTGTGGTGGGGCATGAGTGCGCAGATGCTGCTGGCTGGCGTGGTGTTGCTGGCGGCGGCGGCGATTTGCGGCCAGTGGCAGGCGTTTGCCTGGCGTGAAGTCAGCACCGATAGCGTGCTGGCGCTGGCCTATCTGGTGGGAGTGGTGACTGCGCTGACCTATCCAGTGTATTTTTGGCTGCTTAAAGTCAGCACGCCGGCCAAGGTATCCACTTTTGCTTTTGTCGCACCGGTGGTGGCGTTGACGCTGGGTTGCCTGGTGCTGGGCGAAACCGTCAGCACCGCCATGTTGGGCGCGGCGGCGTTGATTGTGGCGGGGGTGGTGGCGCTGACGCTGGGCCAGCGCGGCGGATAAACCTTGGGGTAACGCAAAAAAACGGACTGGGCAGGCGTCGCAGTCCGTTTTTTTATTGCTTGGCCACTGAGGCGATGGATTTCGGGGTGACATTCCACCTGGTGGACAGCATGCGTCGGCAGACAACCATGAGCTGAGATAACTCGTTTGTCTGATGATAGGCAAAGAAAAAGCCCCTCAGCAGTGCTGAGGGGCTTTTTGCGGATGGTGCCCAGGAGAAGACTCGAACTTCCACAGTGTTGCCACCGCTAGGACCTGAACCTAGTGCGTCTACCAATTCCGCCACCTGGGCACATCGCGCTGTGCTGTTTTGCTTTCAGTGCAGCGCTGAATGAGTTGTGCATTATAAGCCCTTTTTTGAGACTGTCAATGGTTAGCAAGCAAAAAAAACAAAAAAACTTTTCCCTGCGCGAGCAGGACCCGTATTTGGCCCGTGAACGGGAGAAATACGACCACCCGCTGCCCAGCCGGGAGTTCATCCTGCAACAGCTGGAAAACGAAGGCGCGCCGATGTTTCCCGACGAGCTGGCCGCGCTGCTGGACATCCAGACCGACGAGATGAGCTTTTTTGTCCGCCGCTTGCGCGCCATGGAGCGCGAAGGGCAGGTGATGATCAACCGCAAGGGCGCGGTGTGCGTGGTCGATAAGCTCGACCTGAAAACCGGGCGCATCATCGGCCACAAGGACGGCTTTGGTTTTATCAAGCCGGACGACGGCAGCGCCGACCTGTTTGTCGGCGAGCGTGAAATGCATAAAGTGCTGCATGGCGACCGGGTGATGTTCCGCCAGGTGGGCATGGATCGGCGCGGCCGGCCAGAAGGCTCCATCATTGAAGTGATCGAGCGGGTCAATCAATCGGTGGTGGCGCGGCTGTATTGCGAGCGCGGCGTCTGGTTTGCCGTGCCGGAAGACCGCCGTCTGAACCAGGATATTCTGATCGAGCCCGATGGCCACGCCGACGGCGAGCATGGCCAGGTGGTGATGGTCGAACTGATCGAACAACCCAGCCGCCACAAGCAGCCGATGGGCCGGGTGATTCAGGTGCTGGGCAATTACGCCGACGCCGGCATGGAAATCGAAATCGCCCTGCGCAAGCACGACCTGCCGCATGAATTCTCTGAAGGCGCGCTGGAACAAGCCCGCCACACCCCGAAGAAAGTCCGCAAAAAAGACCTCACCGCCGACCGCCGCGACCTGCGCGACCTGCCGCTGGTGACCATCGATGGCGAAACCGCGCGCGACTTTGACGACGCGGTGTATTGCGAACCGCAGGGCAAGGGTTTCCGTCTGGTGGTGGCGATTGCCGACGTCAGCCATTATGTGCAGCCTGGCGACGCGCTGGACCTCACCTCGATCGAGCGCGGCAATTCGGTGTATTTTCCGCGCCGGGTGATCCCGATGCTGCCCGAGGCGCTGTCCAACGGCATTTGCTCGCTGAACCCGGAAGTCGAACGCCTGTGCATGGTGTGCGACATGAACATCAACAGCCGTGGTGAGATTCGCGGCTACACCTTTTACCCGGCGGTGATGCTGTCCAAGGCGCGGCTGACCTACAACCAGGTGTGGGACTGGCTGCAACACGGCAGCGAACACCCGATGCTGCCGCATGTGCAAAACCTGTATGCGCTGTTCAAGGTGCTGCTGGCCTCCCGCAACCGTCGCGGCGCCATCGACTTTGAAACCACCGAAACGCAGATGCTGTTCAACGAACAGGGCAAAATCGAGCGCATTGTGCCGGTCACCCGCAACGACGCCCATCGGCTGATCGAAGAATGCATGCTGGCCGCCAACGTCTGCTCGGCGGATTTCCTGCTCAAGCACACCCATCCTTGCCTGTACCGCGTGCACGAAGGCCCCACCCCGGAAAAACTGGAAGTCCTGCACGGCTTTCTGCAACTGGCGGGCCTGACCCTGCCCGGCGGCGATGCGCCGACCGCCAAGGACTACGCCAAGCTGATGGACAAGATCAAGCCGCGCCCGGACGCCGCCGTGCTGCAAACCATGCTGCTGCGCAGCCTGCAACAGGCGATGTACAGCCCGGACAACGTCGGCCACTTTGGCTTGGCGTATGAGGCTTACACCCACTTCACCTCGCCGATTCGCCGGTATCCGGATTTGCTGGTGCACCGCGCCATCAAGGCCATCCTGCAGGGCGGCCAGTACACCCCGCCGCAAACCTGGGCGGCGCTGGGCGAAAACTGTTCGATGACCGAACGCCGCGCCGACGACGCCACCCGCGATGTGGACGCCTGGCTGAAGTGCTACTTCATGCGCGACAAGGTGGGCGAAGTGTTCACCGGCAAGATCAGCGCCGTCACCAGCTTTGGCGTGTTTGTGCTGCTGGACGACGTGCACATCGAAGGCCTGCTGCATATCTCTGAGCTGGGCAAGGATTACTTCCACTTCGACATGCAGCGCCAGGCGATTGTCGGCGAAAAGAGCGGCATGACCTTCAAGCTGGGCGATGCGCTGGCGGTGAAAGTGGTGCGCGCCGACCTGGAAAGCGCCAAGATCGACTTTGTGCTCAGCGCCCTGCCCAAGGCCAAGCCGCAAGACGCCGCCGAACCGGCCCCGCGCAAAAGGCGCAGCAGCAAGAAACCCGCCGAGGGCAACGACGCCACCTGATGCGGCGCCACCGCGCGAGATCAACATGGCGGCCTGCGGGCCGCTGTGTTTTTTTCGGCGCTGAGCGCGGTTGTGTGGATACGCTGAAAATCGTTTTTCCCGTGCCGAGTTAATCGCAGTTTTTTGATTTAACAAAGTTTTTATTTTTCATGGCACGATTTTTATGAATCAATCAGCGCATCCTTTCTGATAGTTTTTTGCTATTGAAAAAGTAAAATCAATTCATTTTATCCATGCCAAGCCCCGGCCTATACTGGCTTCATCAGGCCCACGCACCCCGCGTCGGCCACCCACCCGGAGGCTGCCATGCTCACCACATTCACCCACTGGCTGGACGCCTGGCTGGCCGATGACGCCTGCCAGGACATGCTGGCCAACTGGTTTTATCTGCAATAGCGGCGCTGGCCAAACGCGGTGGGCTTGGGGCGCCGCGCTGCGCGCCATCGACAAAGCTTGGCCATGCTGTCAGGATAAAGGACTCCCCAACCGAGCGCCCACCATGACCCCACTTTGCTTTGTGTTGATGCCGTTTGGTAAAAAACCCACCTCCGATGGCCGGCTGGTGGATTTTGACGCGGTGTACCGTCAGCTGATCCATCCGGCCATCTGCGCCGCTGGCCTGCAAGCGCTGCGCGCTGATGAAGAACAGGTGGGCGGAGTGATTCACAAGGCGATGTTCGAGCGCTTGATTCTGTGCGAATTTGCCGTGGCCGACCTGACCAGCGCCAACGCCAATGTGTTTTACGAGCTGGGCCTGCGCCATGCGGTGCGCCCGCACGCCACCCAGCTGCTGTTTGCCCAGGGCTGGGGCCAGTTGCCGTTTGACGTGAACCTGCTGCGCGCATTGCCCTATACCCTGGACGCCAGCGGCGCGCCCGACCCGGCTGCGCTGGCCGGCGAAGTGGCGGCGCTCAGCCAAAAACTGCGCGACGCGCGCCATGCAGAGGCCGATAGCCCGGTGTATCAGCTGCTGGAGGGCTTTCCGGATATTGCCCGGCTGAAAACCGATGTGTTCCGCGAGCGGGTGGATTACGCCGAAACGCTAAAAACCGCGCTGGCCCAAGCGCGCGCCAGCCATCAGTTGGCCGCGATTGACCAGGTCGCCGCCCAGCTGGGTGACGTGGCGCTGGCCGACGCGGGCGTGGTGGTGGATGTGTTGCTGTCCTACCGGGCGCTGAGCGCCTGGGCGCAGATGGTGGATTGGGTAGGCAAGATGTCGCCGCCCTTGCGCGCCAGCACCCTGGTGCGCGAGCAACTGGGCCTGGCGCTGAACCGCGCTGGCCGCAGTGAGGAGGCTGAACGGGTATTGCTGGATGTAATCAAACAGCGCGGCGCCAGCAGCGAAACTTGTGGCATTCTGGGTCGGGTGTATAAAGACCGCTGGCAGGCGCGGCTGCGCGAAGGCCGGGCAATCGAGGCCGCTGGTGTGCTCAAGCTGGCGATTGCCGAATACCTGCGCGGCTTTGAGGCCGACTGGCGCGATGCCTATCCGGGCGTGAACGCGGTGACGCTGATGGAGATGCAAGAGACGCCCGACCCGCGCCAGGCCGAGCTATTGCCGGTGGTGCGCTACGCGGTGGCGCGGCGCATGGCCAGCGGCCAGCCGGATTACTGGGATTACGCCACCCAACTGGAGCTGGCGGTGCTGGCGCGCGATATCATCGGCGCGCAAACCGCGCTGGCGGATGCGCTGGCCCGACGGCGCGAGCCTTGGGAGGGGGAAACCACGGCCAAAAATTTACAGTTCATCATTGATGCCCGGCACCCGCGTGGTGAAGATTGCGGGTGGATGCATGCGCTGGTGGCGGCGCTGCGTGCCTGAGCCCGGCGTTCTAACCATATAGAAAACCATTCTGTGTTCGCCCCGCGCCACGGCGGCGGCCGGGGCTATAATCCGCTGAACTCTTTTTCAGTTTCAGGAAGCCGCCGATGTCCATCCCCCCGACTTTTCACTCCCTCGAAGACTTTGTCGGCCACACCCCGCTGGTGCGGCTCAAGCGCATGGCGCGCGGGCGCAATAATGTGGTGCTGGTCAAGCTGGAAGGCAATAATCCCGGCGGCTCGGTGAAAGACCGCCCGGCCTTGTCGATGATTCGCCGCGCCGAGGCGCGCGGCGATATTCGCCCCGGCGACACGCTGATTGAGCCGACCAGCGGCAATACCGGCATCGGCCTGGCCATGGCGGCGGCGATGCTGGGCTATCGTATGGTGCTGGTGATGCCGGAAAACTCCAGCGCCGAACGGGTGGCCACCATGAAGGCCTATGGCGCCGAAGTGGTGCTTACCCCAGCGTCGGCGTCGATGCCGGGCGCGATTGACGAGGCGCGTCGGCGGATTGAAGCCGGCGAAGGGCGCTTTCTGGATCAGTTTGGCAACCCGGACAATCCACAAGCGCACTTTGACAGCACCGGCCCGGAAATCTGGACGGACACCGCGGGCACCATCACCCATTTTGTCTCCAGCATGGGCACCACCGGCACCATCATGGGCACCTCGCGCTATCTGAAAAGCCAGAACCCGGCCATCCAGATTGTTGGCGTGCAGCCAGAGCCGGGCAGCCAGATTCCCGGCATCCGCAAGTGGGAGCCGGAATACCTGCCGAAGATTTGTGATTTTTCCCGTATCGACCGCCTGGAGTTGGTCAGCCAGGCCGAGGCGGAAGACACAGTGCGCCGGCTGGCGCGCGAAGAGGGCATTCTGGCCGGGCCATCGTCTGGCGGTGCGCTGGCAGTGGCGCTGAAATTGTCGGAACAGCTGGAAAACGCGGTGATTGTGTCGATTGTCTGCGACCGTGGCGACCGTTATTTGTCCACTGGGCTGTTCCCTGACTGAGCTTCCCGTCTGAATCGAGCATGCCTGCCAAGGCCGCTTGCCGTATCCCGGTGGGCGGCCTTTGTTGCGTCTGTCGGCAATTGCGCGGCGAGCTCACTATGATTCAGGCATGAGTTCCGGATTTTTTTGTGCAGCCCGTGTAAGGTGGGTCAGCGCTGAGGCGACCAAAAGGACATACGCCGCCATAGCCTGACCCGGCGCGCTGTGTTCGCTCCCGATACTTGACCATTGCTTTATGCAGGAGAATGTCTTGTTACGCCAACTCACCATCGGCCCGCGCCTGGGCGCCGGCTTTGCCGTGCTGGTCATGCTGATGGCGCTGATTGCCGGCGCTGCCACCCTTGCCATCAATGCCATGCAGGCTGGCGCGCGTCAGATTGTCGGGCGCGATCTGGTCAAAACCGAACTGGCGCATACGGTGATGGAAACCGCTGCCGCCAATGCCATGAAGCTGGTGCGGCTGGTGGCCGCGCCCAGTCAGGAGGCGCGCATTCCTCTGTACAAAGATATCGACGCCAACAAGGCGGTGCTGGACAAGGCGTTGGCGCAGTTGCTGCCGCTGGCCGACACCCCGCAGGAAACCACGCTGCTGGAGCAGGTTAAAGCTCAGGGTCAGGCGTATAACCAGATTTTTGTCGATGCGGCGGATTTGCTGGAAGGCGATGAACGGGCCGAAGCGCAAAAACTGCTGGAAACCCGCACCCTGCCGGCGCTGGATAGCCTGGTTGCGACCAGCCGTCAGGTGGTGGAGCTGGAAACCCACCGGGCCGAGCAGGGTGCGCAGGACGCCGATGCCCGCTCACAGCAGGCCAAGCAAGCCATGCTGGCGCTGGGCGGCGCTTCGCTGCTGATCAGCGTGCTGCTGGCCTGGCGCATCACCCGCAGCATTGTGCGGCCCTTGCATGAAGCCGGTGCAGCAGTGGAGCGGGTGGCCGCCGGGGATTTGCGCACCCCCTTGCAGGCAGAGGGGCGGGACGAGCCTGCCCTGTTGCTGCGCGGGGTGGCGCGCATGCAGGGCAGCCTGCGCGAGATGATTGGCGCCGTCAATGCTGGCGCGGCGCAGGTGGGTGAATCGGCCGATACCCTGGCGCGTGCTGCTGAACAAATTGCCCAGCGCTCACAGGCGCAGGATCGTATGGCCAGCACCATTGCCACGGCGGTGGAGGCACTGAATCAGCAGGCTCATAGTGTGGCCGACACTGCCCAGCATACCCGCAGCCTGGCCGAAGAGGCCGTGGCGTTGGCCGAACATGGCCGTGGGCTGGTGGGCGATGCTGCCCGCGATGTGGGGCGCTTGTCCGATGCAGTGGCGGCCTCGGCCCGCGAGGTCAATGCTGTGCAGCAACGCTCGGACAGTATTGCCGGCAGCGTGGACACCATTCGTGAACTATCCGACCAGACCAACCTCCTGGCGCTGAACGCCGCCATTGAGGCGGCCCGTGCCGGCGAGCAGGGACGCGGCTTTGCCGTGGTGGCTGACGAGGTGCGCGCGCTGGCCACCCGCGCCACCCAGTCCACACATGAGATTCACCAGATGATCGACGCCATGCGCCAGCAAACCCGTGCCGCTGTTCAGGGGATGGACGCCGGGGTGGGCGAGGTGCGCCAGGGGGTAGCGCAGGTGGAAAGCATTGTCGAGCCGCTGGCCACGCTCAGCCAGCGCTCGCGCGCCTCGTTTGAATCCATGGAGCAACTGGCCCATGCTGCAGAGCAGCAGTCCGGGGCAGCGCAGGACATCCTGCGCCATTCGCGCGATATTGCCGTGCTGGCCAGTGAAAATCATGGGCTGGTGCGCGATGCGGTCAGCACCAGTCAGGCGCTGACCGAAGCCGCCAGCCGCATGCGTCAGGCCATGGCGCAGTTCAGCTGTTGAAGGGCCGGACATTTTTTGCGGTCCCCTTGCTGACAGGCGGTGAATTTTATCGCGGAACACAGTATATTGGTTTGCAATATGCTTGATTTCTCTCGCATGATCCGCATTGCCTTGTCCTTGTGGCTGTGCACGCTGTGCTGGCTGGCTACTGCGGCCGAACCGGTGCGTATTGGCGTGCTGGCCTATCGCCCCAAGGCACAAACCCTGGCGCAATGGCAACCGCTGGCGCAGGCGCTCAAGCAGGCGATTCCCGAGCGGGATTTTCGCGTGGAAGCCTATAGTTTTCCCGAGCTGGAAGCGGCCGTCGCGCGCAAGCAGGTAGACTTTGTCCTGACCAATCCCGGGCATTTCGTGCTGATCAGCCACCAGCAAAAATTGTCTGCCCCGCTGGCCACCCTGGTGAACGATGTAAATGGCACACCCAGCGCCAGCTTTGGCGGGGTGGTGTTCTCGTTGCGCGGGCGCGGGCTGGATACGCCCGAGCGCCTGCATGGCAAAACGGTGGCTTTTACCAGCACGATGTCGCTGGGCGGCTATCAGATGCAGGCGCTGGCCTTGCGCGAGGCTGGGCTGGATCTCAAGCGTGACACCCTGTGGCTGACCACCGGGGCGCCGCACGACAAGGTGGTGCAGGCTGTGCTTAGCGGCCGTGCCGATGCCGGCCTGGTGCGCACGGGCTTGCTGGAAGAGCTGGCTGGTGAAGGCCGGCTGCGGCTGGAAGACATCGAGGTGATGCATCTGCCTGATACCCCCGATGGCCAGTTGCCCTGGCTGACCAGCACCGAGCTGTATCCGGAATGGCCATTTGTTGCGCTGGCCGGTGTGGACGCGGCACTGGCCAAACGGGTGGCGGTGGCGCTGCTGCAATTGCCACATGATGCCCCGCTGACCCGTGCCATGGGGATTCATGGCTTCACCATTCCTGCCGACTACGGCAGCATTGAGCACCTGCTGCTGACCTTGCGCATGCCGCCGTTTGATCGCGGCCCTGCCTTTACCCTGAGCGACATCTGGGCACGTTATGCCTTGTCTGTGGTGCTGGGGGCGCTGGGGCTGCTGGTGATTGCCGGTTTGCTGTTCCGCCTGTGGCTGACCAATCGCTCGCTGGCGATTGAGCGCCAGCGTGTGCTGATGCACAGCCAGGCGCTGCGCGACAGCGAGTTTCGCTGGCAATGCGCGCTGGAAGGCACTGGCGACGGCATGTGGGACTGGGATTTGCAGGATAATCGGGTGGAGTACTCGCGTGGCTGGCTGGACATGCTGGGCTACGCCCCCGGCGAGTTGCCCGCCCATTACCAAGCCTGGCTGGATCTGCTGCATCCGCAAGACCGTACTGCTGCACTGGCCGGGCTTGCCGCCTATCTGGATGGCCACCATGGCCACTACCAGCTGGAGTTCCGCCTGCGCAGCAAGCAGGGTGACTACAAATGGATACTGAGCCGGGGCATGGTGGTCAGCCGTGGCCCAGATGACCAACCACTGCGCATGATCGGCACCCATACCGACATCAGCGAGCGCCATCTGGCCGAACGCCACGAGCAGTTCCGCAGCCGGGTGCTGGATTTGCTGGCACGCGGCGAGCCGCTGCCGGCCTTGCTGATGACGGTGGTGCACGAAGTCGAGCAGATGCACCCGGCCATGCTGTGCAGCATCCTGCTGCTCAATTCGCAAACCGGCTGCCTGGGCCAGGGCATTGCTCCCAGCTTGCCGGCATTTTACAACGCCGCAGTGGAAGGCCTGAAAATTGGCCCTGATGTGGGCAGCTGCGGCGCAGCGGCCCATAGCGGCCAGCGTGTGGTGGTGGCTGATATTGCCCACCATCCCAACTGGGCGCCTTATGCCGAGCTGGCCTGTCAGGCCGGGCTGGCCGCCTGCTGGTCGCAGCCCATCCTGTCGGCTGATGGCCAGGTGCTGGGCACTTTTGCCATCTATCATCGCCAGCCACATACCCCGACCGCCGCCGATATTGTACTGATCGAACAATGCGCACGGCTGATCAGCCTGGCCATTGAGCGTCGTCAGGCTGAGGCGCAGCTGGCCGAGAGCGAAACGCGCTATCGCAGCCTGATCGAGCTGGCACACGAAGGCATTGTGGTGGTGCAGGATGGACGCATCTGCTACTGCAATCCCACCATGGAGCACATGGCCAATGCTGGCCCTGCCGGCCTGTATGGCCAGGGTTTTCTCGCCCTGGTGCATGCCGATGACCAGCGCCAGGTGGCCCGCCAGCTGCATCCCCTGCCCGGCAGCAGTGGTCATGGGGTGCCGCGCTGCCAGTTTCGCCTGGGCAATGGCGAATTGCCGCGCTGGATCGAGATGAGCAGCACACCCATCAATTGGCAGGGCCGACCGGCCATGCTCAATTCGCTCAGCGACATCAGCGAGCGCCGGCGCACCGAGCAACAGCTGCAACTGGCTGCCAGCGTATTTGTGCATGCCCGCGAAGGCATCATGATTACCGACGCCGAAGGCAATATCATTGACGTCAACGACACCTTTACCCGGATCACTGGCTACAGCCGTGACGAGGCCTTGGGGCAAAACCCGCGCATGCTGCGTTCTGGTCGCCACGACCGCGAGTTTTACGCCGCCATGTGGCGCAGCCTGCTGGACAAGGGCCATTGGTATGGCGAAATCTGGAATCAGCGCAAAAATGGCGAAATCTTCGCTGAAATGCAGACCATCAGCGCAGTGTGCGACGAAGATGGCCATACCCGCCACTATGTGGCGCTGTTCTCTGACATCACCCTGATCAAGGCGCACGAGCAGCAGCTGGAGCATATTGCCCACTACGATGCGCTGACCGGCCTGCCCAACCGCGTGCTGCTGGCCGATCGCCTGCAACAGGCCATGAGCCAGACGCAGCGGCGCAGTCAGCGCCTGGCTGTGGTGTATCTGGATCTGGACGGCTTCAAGGCCATCAATGACCGCCATGGCCACGATATTGGCGACCAATTGCTGATGCAGCTGGCGCGGCGCATGCGCGACACCCTGCGCGACAGCGATACCCTGGCGCGGCTGGGCGGTGACGAGTTTGTTGCCGTGCTGATGGATCTGGACGACACCCAGGCCAGCGCGCCAGCACTGACCCGCCTGCTGGCCGCTGCTGCCCAGCCGGTGATGCTGGGCAACCAGCCATTACAAGTATCGGCCAGTCTGGGGGTGACGTTTTACCCGCAGGAAGGCGAGGTGGACGCCGACCAACTGATGCGTCAGGCCGACCAGGCCATGTACCAGGCCAAGCTGGCCGGCAAAAACCGCTATCACCTGTTTGATGCTGCCCACGATCACCACATCAAGGGGCAGCACGAAAGCCTGGATCGCATCCGCCGGGCGCTGCAAGCGGGTGAATTCGTGCTGCACTACCAGCCTAAGGTGAACATGCGCCGGGGCGAAGTGATTGGCGCCGAAGCCCTGTTGCGCTGGCAGCATCCAGACAAGGGCCTGCTGCCCCCCGCCGCCTTCCTGCCGCTGGTGGATGCCCACCCGCTGGCGGTAGACCTGGGTGAATGGGTGATCGACCAGGCGTTGACGCAGATGAGCCTGTGGCAGGCACAGGGCCTGATCCTGCCGGTCAGCGTCAATATTGGCGCCCGCCAGTTACAGCAAGCCCGGTTTGTCAGCCGACTGCGCGAAATTCTGGACAGCCACGCCGAGGTGGATCCTGAGCATCTTGAGCTGGAAATCCTGGAAACCAGCGCGCTGGAAGACCTGGCCGAAGTGGCCCAGGTGATTGCTGCCTGCCGCGCCATGGGCGTCAAGTTTGCTCTGGACGATTTTGGCACCGGCTATTCCTCGCTGACCTACCTTAAGCACCTGCAAGTGGCTCGATTGAAGATCGACCAGAGCTTTGTGCGTGACATGCTGGACGACCCGGACGATCTGGCCATTCTCAGTGGCGTGATCGGCCTGGCGGCGGCTTTCCGCCGCGATGTGATCGCCGAAGGCGTGGAAACCGCCGAACACGGCGCCATGCTGTTGCAACTGGGCTGTGAAGAAGCCCAGGGTTATGGCATTGCCCGGCCCATGCCGGCCAGCAAGCTGCCCGCTTGGGCCGCCCACTGGCAGGGTGACCCCAACTGGCGCAATTTGCCGGCACTGAACCGTGATGACCTGCCCTTGCTGTTTGCCCGCACCGAGCTGCGCGCCTGGATGACCGCCGTGACCCTGTATCTGCGCGGCGAGCGCGCCAGCGCGCCCACCCTGGATGAGGCGCACAGCCGGTTTGCCCACTGGCTGGCGAACGAAGGCGCACGTCGGCATGGCGCCGAGCCCCTGTTCATTCACCTTTGCGAGGTCCACGCCGAGCTGCATGCCTTCGGCCGTCAGCTGTGCCAAGCCAGCGCGCAGCCGGCGCCTGGCGAACTGGGGCAACTGCATCAGCGGGGCGAGGTGGTGCTGGCCACCCTGCGCCAGCTGGCGCGCAATGTATAGCCGCGCTCAGCCGCCAGTAAATGCCTGTCGCCAAGCACTGGGCGATACAGCAAAACTGCGGCGAAAATGCAGCCGGAACGCCTCGGGCGAGCCAAAGCCGGCCAGCGCGGCAATCCGCTCGATGGGCAGCGCGCTGACTTCCAGCAGGCGCTGGCTGAATGCCAGCCGCTCGCCCAAGAGCCAGGCCTGAAACGATTGCCCGGTCAACTGGCGAAAACGCCGGGTGAAGGTGCGCCGGCTCATCAAGGCCCGTGCCGCCAGCGCATCCAGGCTGTGCGGCGCGTCCAGCTGGGCGCGCACCTCGTCCAGCAGGCCGGCCAGCCGGGCGTCGTCGCGCGTGCTGGGCAAGGGCCGCTCGATAAACTGCGCCTGGCCGCCAGCGCGATGCGGGGCAATCACCAGCCGGCGCGCCGCGCGGTTGGCGTCTTCCGCGCCCAGGCGCTCGCGCAACAGCTGCAAGCAGCAATCCAGCGCCGCCGCCGTGCCGGCCGAAGTCAGCAGCGCGCCATCAGCCAGATACAGCACATCGGCGTTCAGCCGCACCTGTGGGTGACGGCGGGCAAAATCCGCCGCATACGCCCAGTGCGTGGTGGCGCCGCGCCCGTCCAGCAGCCCGGCCTGCGCCAGCAAATACGCGCCCAGACACAGCCCCACCACCTGCGCGCCACGCGCATGCGCCGCCCGCAAGGCATCCAGCACCGCTTCGGGCGCCCGCTCGGCCGGGTCGCGCCAACTGGGCACAATCACCACTTCTGCACAGGCCAAGGCTTCCAGCCCGTGCTCGACGCTCAGGGTAAAGCCCGACGTGGTGCGCAATGGCCCGGCCTCCCAGGCGCACACCTGCACCGGAAAGCATTCCGGCAGTGGGCAGGCCTCGCCAAACACCACGCACGGCGCGGCCAGATGAAAGGCGCTGATGCGGTCAAAGGCCAGAATGGCCACGGGATGCACGCGGGGCATAAAGCCTCCTGCCAGGGCAATACAGATTGGCCCGATCTTACCGTTTACTGTCCTGCGGGTCACTGCCGGGCACAGGCTGGCGCTGCGATGATGGGCGCTCACCACCACCCTGAGGAAACCCCCCGCCATGAACCAGCCCGCCCTGATTGTGATTGACGTACAAAACGATTATTTCGCCGACGGCGCTTTTCCGCTGTGGCAGGCCGACGCCGCGCTAAGCCAGGTGGAAGCCGCCGTGGCCCACGCCCGCGCCCACCATGTGCCGGTGATTCTGGTGCAGCACATCGCCGCCGGCCCGGCACCGTTTTTTAACCGCGACAGCCACGGCGTCGCCATTCACCCACGCCTGCTGGCCGCCGCGCCGGAGGCGCCAGTGGTGATCAAAACCCACGCCGACAGTTTTCTGGAGACCGACTTGCAAGCCACGCTGGATGCGCTGGGCGTGGATAGCCTGTGGCTGTGCGGCATGATGACGCACAACTGCGTCACCCACACCGCGCTATCGCCTGCCGCCGCGCGCTATCCGGTCACCGTGCTGGGCGACGCCAGCACCACGGTCAGCGAGATCCTGCACATTCTGGCGCTGCGCGCGCTGGCGCCACGGGTGGCGGTGAAGACGGTGGCGGCGTTGAGCGCCAGTTAGCGCGGCGCGCACCAAACCCTCCTGGCGTTGTTGCCCGGCCTTGTTGTACTGTCTGCGGCCGCGCGCCTCACCAGGAACGCTGCGCTTAGCGTGGCGATTGCGGTGGTGGCGTGCGGACACATCGAGGTTGGATATGACGTGGTCAGCATGGCGTCGGGCTATGCATATTGCAATTAAATGTCATTTCATGTTTCTGCAATCTTCGGCGCGCAAGATGGCGGCCGTGTCTGACTCACGCCAACATTGCCCCATGAAGGTTTCCACTCGTTTATTTGCCCAGGCCCTGCTGGCGGCGCTCACCCTGTTGGCGGTGATGGCCGCCTGCGCCTGGCAACTGGCGGACATCCGCCGCACCCTGGAGCGCGCCCAGGCCAGCCAGGCCGCCGTGCATCAACTGACTGCCGCCAAAGCCGCCGCGCTGGAGCTGGCCAAGGCCGACCCGGTGTTGCCCGACACCGCCGCCCTGCTGACCCGCACCAGCGCCGAGGTGACGCGCGCGCTGAACAGCGTGGCGCGCGCCGAGCCGGCCGCCGGCAAGCTGCTGACGCCCTGGCGCGAGTATGTGCGCCAGTTTGACAGCGCCGTGCGCATTGCCGCCAGCTCGCCGGCCGACGCGCTGGCGATTCCCGAACAAATCTACGCCATGCACCTGCAACCGATGCTGCGCCAACTGGATGCGCTGAGCGCCACCCTGGCGGCGCAGGCACACGCTGACGCTGAGGCAGCGGATGCCGGGCTGGGGCAATTGTTGTGGAGTGTGCTGGCCCCGCTGGGCGTGTCGGCGCTGTTGATTGTCGGCAGCCAGACCTGGCTGGCCAGGCGGCTGTCGCGTCGCCTGCGTGGCCTGGCGCGCGATGCGCGCGCGCTGGCCGCCGGTGATCTGGCGGTGCGCCTGCCTAATCAGGGCCGCGATGAAATCGACCAGTTGGCGGCCGCGTTCAACCATTTTGTCGATGACCTGGCCACCTTGCTGACGCGCGCCCAGCACGAGGCGCAGGTGATCGACGACAACGCCCGCTCGCTGGCTGGCATGGGCGCCAGCGTGTCGGCGCAAACCCGTGATCAATCCGAAGCGGTGCACGCCGCCAGCGCGCAGATCGAGGCCATCAGCCAGGATGTACACCACATTGCCCTGGCCGCCAGCCAGGCCAGTGATGAAGCCGCCGATGCTGAATTGTTGGCCAGCCAGGCCAGCGAGATGGGCGGGCGCGCCATGCGCGCGCTGGATGAGTCGCAACACGCGGTGGCCGGCGCTGGCGGGCATTTTGCCGTGTTTGCCCAGCGGCTGGCCGGCATTGAGCAGCTGTCGCAGGCGATTGGCGAGATTGCCGAGCAGACCAATCTGCTGGCGCTGAACGCCGCCATTGAGGCGGCGCGCGCGGGGGAATCCGGCCGCAGCTTTGCCGTGGTGGCCGATGAGGTGCGCAAGCTGGCCGAGCGCACCCGGCAATCCACCCAGGACATCACCCGGCTGGCCAGCGAGGTGCACGATGATCTGGGCGCGGCGCGCACGGCGATGAGCATCTCGCGCGACGCGGTGGAAGGCGCCGCCGCCGAAGGCCAGGCCATGGCCGATGCGCTGGTGTGCATCACGCGCGGCGTGCGCCAGGTGGCCGGCCATATTCACGATATGGCCGAGCGCACGGAAACCCAGTCCCAGGCGTGTCATGCGCTGGCCGGTCATCTGGAGCGGGTGGCCAGCGGCGCCTGCCAGGCGGCGGCCGAGGTGGACGCCACCCACCAGCGCATCGAGGCGCTGGCCTCGATTGCCCAGGCCAAGCAGCAGAATATGGCGCGCTATGTCGGGGTGGTGACATCGTGAGGCCCGGTTGACCTTATCCGGCGGATGACGAAGCCGCCGTGATCTGGCATAATCTTAGGTTCGGTGCGCCTATGGCGGAATTGGTAGACGCAAGGGACTTAAAATTCCTCGACTTCGGTCGTGCCGGTTCGACCCCGGCTGGGCGCACCAACTTGCCCGATTACTGACAAACAGCCTTGCCCGTGTTTCACGGCAAGGCTGTTTGTCTATGTGCGCTTGCAATGCCGCGCAATTGACAGCCAGGGGTGGCGCTCTCTAATGTGGCTGGCATTTGCCTTTGCCTGCCTCAGGAGATCGTCATGTCCCACGCTGCCCCATTGCCCGACCTGCCTCAGTATCAAAGTCCGATGTTCATTCCCCGTTATCAGCCATTCAGCGGCGCGCGCTGGAGCCTGCGCCATGCCGATATGGTGCTGTGTCCGGGCTACTGGACACCGCCGCAACTGGTGAATGGCATGGCCCTGCTGACCCGCATCGACGACAGCGGCAAGCCGCATACCTGGATGTCGATGAGCCCGATGGAAATCGAAAGCCAGGAAATCGGCTGTCAGCACGCCAGAGGCCATGTGGTGGTGATGGGGCTGGGCATGGGCTGGGCGGCAGCCAATGCCGCGCTGCACCCGGCAGTCAGCCAGGTGACGGTGGTGGAGTTCGACCCGGAAGTGATTGCCGCCGTCAGCCAGTCGGGGATTTTTGACCAATTGCCCGAATCTGCCCGTGCGCGGGTGCGGGTGGTGCAGGGCGATGCCTATCAGTATGTGCCGGACACGCCGGCAGATACCTTGCTGGCGGATATCTGGCTGCCGCTGTTTGGCGCCGAGCGCGATGCAGAAGTGCGCCGCATGTGCGCCAATACCGGCGCTGGCCAGGTGTATTTCTGGGGACAGGAAATGGTCATCGCCCACCGTGCCCGTCAGCGCGGACTGGCCATCAACGCCGACACGGTGGCTGAATTGGTGGCCGAGATGGCCTTGCCGCTGATTGGCCCGGCCGAATGCCCGGATTACCCGCAGCGCATCGAGCTGGCGGCCGCGCGCTGGCTGAAGGCCTGAGCCATGCTGTGGCCATGTTCAGGCATGGTGCTGGCGCAAAAACTGGCCGGGCGGCACGCCAAAAGCGCGCTTGAACATGGCGGAAAACGCCGGCTGGCTGGCGTAACCCAGCTCGCTGGCCACTTCGCCCAGCGGCCGGCCGCGACTGATGCCGTCCAGCGCGTGCGCCAGGCGCAGTTGCTGACGCCAGGCGGCAAAACTCATGCGCAATTCGCGCTGAAACCCGCGCGCCAGCGTGCGCTCGCTGGCCCCCACCCGCGCCGCCCACTCGGTCAGCGTCAGCGGCGACGCCGGCTGGGCGATCAGCGCCTGACACAGGGCGTGCAGGCGGCGGTCCTGCGGCATCGGCAAGCCCAGCGACAAGGGCGGCGCGCGGCGGATTTCGGTCAGCAGCAGCGCAGTCAGCTGTTGGCGGCGCAGCGGCGCGTCGGCGCTGTCTGGCTGGGTGTCGCTCAGCGCCTCGAACAGCGCGCGCATTAAATCCGACACTTCAATCACCGCGCACGATGACAATGACAGCGGCGCCACTTCAGGGGCGATATACACCGTGCGCAGCTCCACCTCGCCCAACACCACCACTTCGTGCTCGATCTGCGGCGGAATCCACACCGCGCGCAAGGCCGGCGCCAGCCACACCATGCCGGCGGCCGACAGCCGCATGGCGCCGCGCAAGGGATAGGCCAGCTGCGCCCAGTCGTGCCGATGCGCTGGCACCCGCACATCCGGCGGCAAATGCCGCAGGTTGACGGTGACCGGCTCGTCCGCCGTCGGCGGGCGTCGCGGGAGTGGGTCGCATTCCGGGTATGTCTGCATGGCGACAATTCTTGTCTGCTTATCGAATTCCAGTCAAGGCGTCAGCCGGGCTAGACTGGCCGTCCCCCTGGATGGAACAAGGCTTGTGCCATGAATACGCTTTCTGCGCCGCTGGACGGCCGCCGCGACCTGGAAATCATCAGCCTGATTGGTTTGGTGCACGGTGTGTCGCATTTTTTTCATTTGCTGTTGCCGCCGCTGTTTCCCTGGCTGATGGCCGAGTTTGGCTTAAGCTTTGCCGCCATCGGCGTGACCATGACGGTGTTTTTTGTGGTGTCTGGCGTTGGCCAGGCCATGGCCGGTTTTCTGGTGGATCGCTTTGGCGCGGCGCGGGTGCTGGCCGGCGGCATCAGTTGTTTTGTGCTGGCTGGGCTGATCCTGCACTTTGCCACTGGCCTGCCGATGCTGGTGGCCGTGGCGGCGCTGGCCGGGCTGGGCAATAGCGTGTTTCACCCGGCGGATTTCACCGTGCTCAACCGCCATGTGTCGCCAGCGCGCTTGGGGCATGCGTTTTCTGCGCATGGTCTCTCGGCCAATCTGGGCTGGGCCTGCGCGCCCTTGCTGTTGACCACGCTGGCCAGCGCCTATGGCTGGCGGCAGGCGGCCTTGGGCGCGGTATTGGTGGCCTTGTCGGGTTTGCTGGCGCTGGCCTGGCGGCACGCGGCGATTGCCGACCCGCGCCATGGCGCCAGCCGCGCCACGGAGGCGCGGGCGTCCACGCTGGATTTTTTGCGCTCGCGTCCGGTGTGGCTGTGCTTTTTGTTTTTTCTGTTTACCGCCGCCGCCTTTGGCGCCATCCAGAACTTTGTCAGCCCGATTCTGCACGCCGTGTATGGCCTGGCGCGGCCCACCGCAGCGCTGGCCTTGTCGGTGTATATGCTGGGCTCGGCCGCCGGGGTGATTCTGGGTGGGTTTCTGGCGCAGAAAAACGCCCATGATCACCTGATTGCCGCCGCGCTGGGCCTGGCGGCAGTGCTGGCGGCGCTGCTGGCCGGACAGTGGCTGCCGGGCTGGAGCATGCTGCCCTTGATGGCCGGCATGGGGTTTTTTACCGGCGTGGCCGGGCCGTCGCGGGATTTGCTGGTGCGCCGCGCCGCCACCGCGCGCTTTGGCCAGTCGGCGTTCGGGCGGATTTATGGCTTTGTCTATTCCGGGCTGGACCTGGGCCTGGCCTGCGCGCCGCTGCTGTTTGCCGGCTGGATGGACGCCGGTCAGTTCAGCGCGGTGCTGGTGGGCATTGCCGTGTTGCAGGCGCTGGCAATCTTGACCGCTTTGCGGGTGGGCAAGGCCGGCTGAGCGGGTATTTGGCGTCGCGATCCTGGCTAGCGTGTGACCGCAGGCAGTGCAAGTCGCACGGCAAGGTCACACTACAACGCCAGGAGGGTGGGGTGAGCGGCGCTTATTTACGAATTTTGCCCAGGCTGATGTAGTACAACAGCAGCCGCACCGCGCCCTTCAGGCTGGGCGACAGCACAAAGCTATACCAGGCAAACTTGGCAAAGTGGGCGTGCTGGCGCAGCGCCAGCAGCTTTTGGCTGTAGGCGTGCATGACGTCGTCGAGGTAGTCGATATCCAGCGCCAGAATGTACTGGCAACTGCTCAGGTGATCGACATGGGTTTGCGCCAGCCGGTGCTGGCCGCTGGCGGTGACATTGCCGCCATGACGGCGGTAGCGGCCGAGTACTTCATCCAGATAACGCACGCTGCCGCCGTGGTGCAGGGTTTCCACCCAGTACAGCCAATCCGAGGCCATCGGAATGGCCGGGTTGAAGCCACGTGCCGGGGTTTTGTCACGGCGCACCATGGTGGAGCAGGCGCCATTGAAGGTGCCGTGGCGGATGGCGGTGCGCACATCGCCTTCGGGGTGAAAGCGGGCGTTGAACAAAAACAGCGTCTGATCGGTGTCGGACTGGAACACATCCAGATTGTGGTAGCACAGCGTGCAGTCCGGGTGGGCTTCCATGAATTCCACCTGCCGGCGAATCTTGCCGGGCAATAGCAGATCGTCGCCGCCCATCCAGGCGATGTATTTGCCTGTGCAGGCAAAGTGTGCGGCATTGGAATTGGCGGTGATGCCCTGGTTGCGCTCGGCCAGCCGCAGCACAAACTTGCCGGGGTAACGCGCCTGATAGTCGCGCAACATCTCATGCGTGCCATCTTTGGAGCCATCGTCGGCCACGACGATTTCCAGATGGGGGTAATCCTGCGCCAGGGCGGATTCGATGCACTCGCGCAGGAAGTCTTTCTGGTTGTAGGTGACGATGCCGATGCTGACCAGAGGCAGGCTGGCGTCGTTCAAGGTGGCGGGCATGGGGCTTCCTGCGTGTGCCATCAGTTGGCCAACGCCGCCAGCAGCTTGCCGTGCACGCCGCCAAAGCCGCCGTTGCTCATCACCAGCACATGGTCGCCGGCGCGCGCCGCCTGGCGCACCGCCGCCACCAGGGCGTCGAGCTGGTCAAAGGTTTGCGCCTGCGCGCCCAGCGGGGCCAGCGCCTCGGCGGCGTCCCACCCCAGGTTGGCGCCGTAGCAAAACACCTGATCGGCGTCGGCCAGGCTGCCGGGCAGCTCGGCCTTCATCGTGCCCAGCTTCATGGTGTTGGAGCGCGGCTCCAGCACGGCCAGAATGCGCGCCGCGCCCACCTTGGCGCGCAGGCCGGCCAGCGTGGTGGCGATCGCCGTGGGGTGGTGGGCGAAATCGTCGTACACCGTCACCCCGCCAGCCACGCCTTTGACTTCCATGCGGCGCTTGACGTTGGCAAAGCGGCTGAGCGCATCAATCGCCACCGCTGGCGGCACGCCAACGTGGCGGGCGGCGGCAATGGCGGCCAGTGCGTTCAGGCGGTTGTGTTCACCCAGCAGGCGCCAGTTCAGCCGGCCTTGCGGCATGCCCACCAGCAGGATGTCGCAGGCGCCGTCGGCGTCCACCGGGCCGCAGCTCCATTCGCCGCTCTCACCAAAGCGCTCCACCGGCGTCCAGCAGCCGCGCGCCAGCACGCGGTCCAGGCTGGCCTCACGGCCGTTGACCACCAGCCGGCCTTTGCCGGGCACGGTGCGCACCAGATGGTGAAACTGGGTTTCAATCGCCGCCAGATCGGCAAAGATGTCGGCGTGATCGAATTCCAGATTGTTCAGCACCGCGGTGCGCGGCCGGTAGTGAACAAACTTGCTGCGCTTGTCAAAAAACGCCGTGTCGTATTCGTCGGCCTCGATGACAAAAAACGGGCTTTGCCCGCCCGGCTCGGCGCGCGGCGCGCCCGGCAGGCGGGCGGATACGCCAAAGTTTTCCGGGATGCCGCCAATCAGAAAGCCCGGCGCCAGGCCGGCGTCTTCCAGAATCCACGCCAGCATCGACGAGGTGGTGGTTTTGCCGTGGGTGCCGGCCACCGCCAGCACCCAGCGCCCGGCCAGCACATGCTCGGCCAGCCACTGCGGGCCAGAGACATAGGGCAAGCCCTGGTCGAGAATGGCTTCCATCAGCGGCATGCCGCGCTTGACCACATTGCCGATCACGTACAAATCCGGCGCCAGGCTGAGCTGGTCGGCGTCAAAGCCGCTGATCAGCTCGATGCCCATGGCTTCCAGCTGGGTGCTCATCGGGGGATAGACGTTGCTGTCGCAGCCGGTGACGGTGTGGCCGGCGGCCTTGGCCAGGGCGGCGATGCCGCCCATGAAGGTGCCGCAAATGCCAAGAATGTGGATATGCATGGTGGGGTGTGCGCGAGAAATTCAGTCAGGTGGCAAGGATACCGCAAAGCCGGCCAATTGGCTGCCGGATGGCATGCGTGTGCGATGGCGTGGGGCAGAAGCACCCGTGGCCCGGCAGATGCCGGGCCACGGGTAAACAGGCGAAGGGCCGCTCAGGTGACGCGACCTTGCCGTACTGCTCGTACTGTCTGCGGTCGCGTGCCTAGCCAGGAAGGCTTCGCTGAGTGTGCTGAGCGGCGCTAAATTAGCGTGTGGGTTTACGCTTCCAGTCGCTCGCCCCACAGATCGTATTCATCGCTTTCAACAATGCGCACAGTCACCCAATCGCCCACTTGCAGGCCATCGCTGTCGGCGACAAACACCAGGCCGTCGATTTCCGGCGCGTCGGCGTAGCTGCGGCATACCGCGCCTTCCTCGTCGATTTCGTCCACCAGCACGGTCATGGTTTGCCCGACGCGGGTGGCCAGGCGGCGGGCGCTGATTTCGGCTTGCAGCTCCATCAAACGCGCCTTGCGGTCTTCTTTTACTTCTTCTGGCACCGGGTCGGGCAGCGCGTTGGCGGCGGCGCCGTCCACCGGCGAATAGGTGAAACAGCCCACCCGATCCAGCTCGGCTTCGCGCAGGAAGTCCAGCAGGATATTGAAGTCTTCTTCGGTTTCGCCGGGGAAGCCAACGATAAAGGTGCTGCGGATCACCAGCTCCGGGCAGATTTCCCGCCATTTGCGGATGCGTTGCAGCACATTGTCGGCGTTGGCCGGGCGTTTCATCGCTTTCAGCACTTTTTGCGAAGCGTGCTGGAAGGGGATATCCAGATACGGCAGGATTTTGCCCTCGGCCATCAGCGGGATGACTTCATCCACATGCGGGTAAGGGTAGACGTAGTGCAGGCGCACCCAGGCGCCCAGCTTGCCCAGCTCTTCGCACAGCTCGGTCATGCGTGTGCGCACCGGGCGGCCTTGCCAGAAGCCGGTGCGGTATTTGATGTCCACGCCGTAGGCGCTGGTGTCTTGCGACACCACCAGCAGCTCTTTGGCGCCGCCCTTGACCAGCGCTTCGGCTTCTTTCAGCACTTCATGCACCGGCCGGCTGTCCAGGTCGCCGCGCAGACCGGGGATGATGCAGAAGGTGCAGCGGTGATTACAACCTTCAGAAATCTTCAGATAGGCATAGTGGCGCGGGGTGAGCTTGACGCCAGCGGCCGGCACCAGGTCCATGAACGGATCGTGCGGCTTGGGCAGGTGTTGGTGGATGTGGTCCATCACCTCGCTGGCGGCGTGTGGGCCGGTGACGGCCAGCACCGAGGGGTGCATGTCGGTGACCATCTTGCCGTCGTCGCGCGCGCCCAGACAGCCGGTGACGATCACCTTGCCGTTTTCGTTCAGCGCCTCGCCGATGGCGTCCAGCGATTCGGCCACGGCAGAATCAATAAAGCCACAGGTGTTGACCACCACCAGGTCGGCGCCATCGTAGCTGGGGGCGATTTCATAGCCTTCGGCGCGCAGTCGGGTGAGGATGTGTTCAGAGTCAACCAGCGCCTTGGGACAGCCTAAGCTGACAAAGCCGACTTTGGGTACGGTATGGGACATGGGGGAATACTCGTGAAAACAAATAAAGCCGGACATCGGTGATGCCCGGCTGGATCATGCCCACAAGTATACAACAGCCATGGCGGCGCGAAAGGCGCATGCTCATGGCGGCGGCGGGCAGCCCGTGCCCGCTGGCAGATCAGTTTTTCGGATCTTTGTCGCTGGAGGGCGGGGTGTAGGGCTGGAAGGGAAAGCCGCTGAACAGGTTTTTGGTGCGGGTCTGCATCTGGTTCTGCATTTCCACGAACATATTGGTGCTTTGCTCCAGGTAGCTGGTCATCATGTTCTGGATGGCCGGGGCCTGGAACTTCATGTATTCGCTCCACATATTGTGGTTGCCGAACATCGGGTTGTCGCCCACCATCTGGCGAGTCTGGTCTTGCAGTTTTTGCTGCATCTGCGAGAAGAGTTCGAGGTTCTTTTCCAGATAGTTGCCCATCAGGCCCTGCATGGTGTTGCCGTAGAAGCGGATGATCTGGGTCAGTACATCGTAGGTGAACATCGGCATGCCGCCGGCTTCTTCTTCCAGGATGATTTGCAGCAGCACGCTGCGGGTGATGTCGTCCTGGGTTTTGGCGTCCACCACTTGCAGGTCAACGTGATCCAGCACCAGCTGCTTGACGTCGCCCAGGGTGATGTAGGAACTGGTGGCCGTGTCGTACAGACGACGGTTCGGGTATTTCTTGATAACGCGCTTCTCTCCGCTCATGTCGAGCCTCCGGTTTTTTTTGGTATGTCATTGCGCACCGTGGCGAACTTGCAACAGCGCGCGTATCGCAGTGGATGTCGAGGGGCAGGACTGCACCTTGCGCTCGCCGGCCATTGTCTGGCTCTCCCCTTGTCGGCTGAAGGCGCACTCCGGCTGGCATGATGCCAAATTTTGCCCGGTCTGTGGCAAGCGTCGTCCGCACGATATTGGCCGCACAGGCCTTGTCAGGCCTGCATCCACCGCTTGCCATATGCATGCGGGCCATGCATCGGACAGGTCTGCGATGCTGCGGGTGGCGCACGGCATGATGGCCGGATGCGTCCTCTGCTGCCAAGTTGCCGCAGACCGTATTGCAGTGCAAAAGAGAACTTTACCATAGCCGCATGACTTGTCTGCATCTTTTGCCACCGTGTTACAAGGTATTATTTTTACTGAAGAAAAATTTTGTGCGACGCACAAAATAGTGCTTGACGCGTCGCACAATGCTTCCTAGAATGCAATCGTCTGAGGGGAAGCACACACCAAATTCCCCTTATCAAACAATTGTCTACGAGGAGATTGACATGGTGAACCCGCAAGCCCAATTCAGCCAGGCCGCCCTGCATGGTGTTGACACCGCCATGCGCTTGACTCAAATCGGCCTGAACAGCGCCGAACGCTTGTTCAAGCTGCAATTCCAGGCTGGTCGCGCCCTGCTGGAAGAACATGTGCGCAACCTGCACAGCCTGACCGAAGGCGCCCCGCAGGAACTGCCGGCACGCATCAACACCCTGGCTGCGCAAACGCTGGAGCAAATGGTCAATCACTCGCGCAACACCTACGAAGTGCTGTCGGCCACCCAGAACGAACTCACCCAACTGGTGGAAGATCAGTTCAGCCAGCTCAACCGCACCGTGATCAGCTCGATCGACGTGCTGGCCAAGAATGCCCCGGCTGGCTCTGACGCCGCTGTCAACGCGCTGAAATCCTCGCTGGCCGCCTCTGCCGCCGCCGTGAACAGCATCACCAAAGCTGCCCACCAAGTGGCCGAGTTCACCGAAACCAGCGTCAAGGCCGCCACTGCTGCCACCGCTGATGCCGTGAAGACCGCCGCAAACAAGGCTTCTACCCCGGCAGCCTGATTCACCCGGCTCCACACGCTACATCCAAACCCCGCGCCAGTTGTCGCGGGGTTTTTTTACGCCCATTTGGCGCTACAATCGACTTTTCCGACCCGTGGACACCGCCACATGAAAATCAGCAGCACCTTTGACGCCGGCAGCATCGACGTCGTGGCCCTGGACAGCTTTGACGACATCCGTCTGCGTCTGCGTCCGGACAACGCCGCCGAGTTTGCCCAGTGGTTTTACTTCCGTTTGCAGGGTGCCGCCTACCAGCCCTGCACCATGCGCATCCTCAACGCCGGTGAAGCGGCCTACCCGGAAGGCTGGGTAAATTACCAGCCCTGTGCTTCCTATGACCGCGTCAACTGGTTCCGGGTTCCCGCCCGCTATGAAGACGGTGTGCTGATCATCGAACACACCCCGCTGGCCAGCAGCATCTATTACGCTTACTTCGAGCCGTATTCCTACGAGCAACATCTGCGCCTGATTGGTGACGCACAAAGCTCGGGCCTGGTGCAATTGTCCGACCTGGGCTCGACCCTGGACGGGCGCGACCTCAATCTGCTGACCATCGGCCATGAAGTCAGCTCGGACCTGAAAGTCTGGATCATCGCCCGCCAGCACCCTGGCGAAACCATGGCTGAATGGTTTATCGAAGGTCTCTTGGGCCGCCTGCTGGACACCCACGATCCGCTGGCACGTGCACTGATGGATAAAGCCACTTTTTATGTGGTGCCCAATATGAACCCGGATGGCTCGGTGCGCGGCAATCTGCGCACCCATCACACCAGCGCCAAGCACGGCGACTTTGCGAACCTGAAAACGTGACATGTTCTGGTTGCCCTTCCTTTTTTCCTGTAGATGCAAACAGCCAACTTCGCAATCATTGTCCTTCAATAAATGCGTTGCGCCTGTCATATCTGCCTTGGCTCAATTCCACCCAACCATTATGCGTAGAGCCCTCCGCCTGGATCGTTGCAATTGCTGCAGGCCGCCGTATACGGCCATCTTCTTCACATCAGCAACTGGCGCAGGCAGGCATCCAGATGTTCGGTGGGCGGGCGCCGGAACTCGGTGCGTACATAACGCTGCATACGGCCGACAGCAAACGCCAGCATGAGCGAACTACGCACCTGGGCATCAACACTGGGCGTGATGGATGCGTGGTCTTGCGCGCCTTGCCGAAGATGTTGGCGCAGACTGGACTCAATCTTGTCGAGCATCCGGTTGATGCGCTGCTGCAGCCTGTCGTGCTCCAGCACCAAGGCATCGCCCACCATCACGCGCGCCATGCCGGGGTTTTTTTCGGCAAACTGCAGCAGCATCAGCAAAATGCGCGGCGCCCGCAAT
>ERZ650306.54-NODE-54-length-54561-cov-17.562250_pt1 | contig 54561 bp, 53 predicted proteins | sample MGYA00376242_ERZ650306 | MGnify/ENA primary metagenome ERZ650306 (study PRJEB26733, sample SAMN07839244) | wastewater metagenome | biome: urban; feature: wastewater treatment plant; material: waste water | place: USA: North Carolina | collected 2016-03-31 ... | reverse complement strand
AGAATGGATATGTGCTTCGTGTGGCACATGGCATGATAGAGATATCAATGCCAGTCGGAACATTCTTGCGGTCGGGCTTGACCGTCTTGTAGAAGGAATCCCCGAACGATAGAGAGGGGAGGAAGTCAATTGATTTAATTGTTGCTGCATACGTTTTTCACTTGCAAAAATGTTAATTTATGTTAATTTTAACTAAATTGTAAACTCGCATTTATTTTAGTCGCATTGATTTTAAATATTGAAATCGCTGAAAGCGAAACCTGATATTAAATCGCTTTTTACTCAAAAATTTCATTTGTAAGGAACATCCATGCAATCAACCTTGAATTCAACCTACTCAAAACTCGCCTTGGCAACGGTATGTGCAGTTAGCATGGGATTAACCGCCTGTCAAAAACCTGCTGAAAAAACAGAAGGTGCAGCCGCCAGCCAACCCGCTGCCAGTGCCAGCACAGGCAAAAAAATTCGTATTGCCACTGAAGGCGCGTATAAACCATTTAACTACACCAATGCCGATGGCACATTAGGCGGTTATGACGTGGATGTTGCCAAAGCCGTGTGTGCCCAAGCGAAGCTCGACTGCGAAATTGTAGCGCAAGATTGGGACGGTATTTTGCCAGGCTTGATGGCGAGAAAATACGACGCGGTTGCCGCGGGTATGTCAATTACCCCAGAGCGTTCAGCGCAAGTTGGTTTCACCACGCCTTATTTTAAAAACACCATGGTTTGGGTCGCTGCCAAAGGTGGCAAATTCAACCCACAAGCGATTTCAGGGCTAAAAATCGGCGGTCAACGCTCAACCACCATGGCACAGTACCTTCAAGATAAACTGAGCAAAACCAACGAAATCAAATTGTATGACAACTATGACAACGCCTACATTGACCTAAAATCAGGTCGTATCGATTCAGTGCTGTCTGAAAAAGTAACCGCAAGCGAATGGCTAAAACAAAACCCCAACTACCAAATCGTAGGCAGTGAGATGGATAATGGTGACAACATCGCAATGGCCATTCGTAAAGGCGATCCACTAAAAGCAGAATTTGACAAAGCATTAGGTGTACTACAAAGCAATGGCGAGTTGGCAAAATTACAAAAGCAACATTTTGGTAATTAATTGACGTTGTATCGAGCGATTTAAGATTTACACAGTAGATGTGGGTGACCCTCAAATTTTGACAAAAAGGTGTTGTTATGAAACAGTTATCGGTTTTAGGTGTATCGTCGTTAGCCATTTTGATGGGGGTAACCGCCTGTCAAAAACCTGCTGAAAAACCGGCAGACACGGCAGCAACAAGTAGCGCAACCACGGCAGCAAGCGCAGATATGCCACAGATTCGTATCGCTACCGAATCAAGCTTTGTCCCTTTTAGTTATAAAGATGCCAATGGCAAATTAATCGGCTTTGAGATTGATTTGGCAGATGCGCTATGTACTGAAGCCAAACTAAAATGTGAAGTGATTTCCCAAGATTGGGATGGTCTGATTCCAGGACTACAAGCACAAAAATATAATGCCATCATGGCGGGGATGTCAGACACCGCAGAGCGTCGCAAAGTGGTGGCATTTAGCGACCCATACTTTACCAACAACCTCGTTGTGATTGGCAAAAAAGGGGTAGAAAAAGGCGCTGATGACCTAGCGGGCAAATCCGTGGGTGCGCAGCGTTCAACGACTGCCGCTGAGTACTTAGCCAAAAACTTTCCAAAAGCCACCCCAAAACTGTATGACACCCAAGATAATGCCTATCTTGACCTAGAATCGGGTCGTACGGATTTGATGATTTCTGACAGCGCCCCAGCCTTATCATGGTTAAAAACCGCCAAAGGTCAAGGCTTTGAAGTCAAAGGTCAACCGATCAATATTGATGACAAAATTGCCATTGCCCTTCGTCAAAATGATCCATTGATTGGCAAATTCAATACCGCACTAGCGGCGCTAAAAGCCAATGGTACTTACGATAAAATCAGCCAAAAATATTTTGCAGATTTGCCGAAATAAGCCGTTAAATAACTTATTTGCCTGTTAGTGTTGTTAAAGCTGACAAGCAAAAATTGTCATGTGTTAGACGTTAAAATTAGGAGTATCAGGTGAAAGCAAATATTTCATTATTGGGTAGCTTGGCAGTGGCAGGTCTAGCGCTAGTGGGCTGTCAAAAACCTGCAGAAAAAACGGCGGCAACAACGGCGAATAGCACAGCCGCTTCTACAACGGCGAGTAGCAGCACAGAGACATCGAGCAGTATGGCTGGCAAAACCATTCGCATCGCCACTGAAGGTACTTATAAACCATTTAGTATCACCAAAGCGGATGGCAGTTTGACAGGATTTGATGTGGATTTTATGCGGGCCTTATGTGCAGAAATGAAAGCCAACTGTGAAATTAATCCACAAGATTGGGATGGTTTATTACCAGGCTTGATGGCAAAAAAATATGACGTGGTAATTGATGCCATGTCTATCACACCAGAGCGTCAAGCGCAGGTCGATTTTACCGACCCCTATTTTACCAATACGTTGGTGTTTTTGACCAAACAAGGTAGCCCTATCAATCCGGATGACCCTGCTCAGATTGACAGCCATAAAGTTGCGGCGCAGCGTTCAACGCTATCAACCCAGTGGATGGAAAAAAATCACCCAAAAGCCCAGCTAAATCTGTATGAAGGGTTGGACAATGCGTTTATGGACTTGGCAGCAGGGCGTTCGGATCTGATGATTTCGGATAAAGCCCCGGCCGCTTATTGGCTGACCACGCCAGAAGGTAAAGGCTTTGAAATCAAAGGTAAAGAGATTGATGTCAATGACAAAATGGGTATTATCGTTCGTAAAGGCGACCCACTGCGTCTAGAATTTAACAAAGCGATTGCTACGTTAAAATCAAATGGCACGTATGACAAAATCTATAACCAATATTTTGGTAATACAACCACTACAACAGCGGCGGCAAGCAGCGTGGCAGTTACGGTCTCTAGTACCACAACGACCACGACGACTGTGGCAAGTACCAGCAAATAACTTAACCAAGCGCTTGGGTTCAGTCAAAAACTGGGTGAAAAGTCACTCAGTTTTTTGTTTTTTTGATGGTTTTTGATAGGGCAATCACGTAAAATTGCACCCTGCAAAAAACAAAGCGAAAGGTCATATCCATTATCACCTTTTGTCTATGTGACGGTGAAACTGGGTTTTAAGCATTTTTTGGGTAATAGGTCAACAAACAGAGTTAAAAAGACAGGGTATCGATATTGTGTTAGATCTACAAGGTTTTGGGCAGCTATTATTGAGTGGCACTTGGGTCACCATCAAACTGGCGTTGACTAGTTTGGTCATTGGGCTGATTTTGGGATTATTGGGCGCGACCGCTAAGATGTCACGGTTTAAAGTGCTCAACGCCATCGCCACCGCTTACACCACGATTATCCGTGGTATTCCAGAACTGCTGTCAGTGATGTTTATTTACTTTGGCGGCTCGATGTTGATGGGGCTCATTCTATCGCAATTTGGCCATACCGGATATGTGGATGTCAGTCCGTTCTGGGCGGGTGTCACAGCGCTGTCTGTGGCATTTGGTGCGTATGCGACCGAAACTTTTCGTATGGCATTTCAAGAGATTCCAAAAGGTCAAGCCGAAGCGGCGCAAGCGATTGGCATGAAAAAATTTCAAATACTTTGGCGAGTGACGTTGCCACAAGTCTGGCGTATTGCACTGCCAGGACTGGGTAATTTGTTTTTGGTACTGCTCAAAGATACCGCGTTGGTTTCTGTGGTCGGGCTTGAAGATATCATGCGCCACGCTAAAACGGCAGCGACTTCCACGCAAAGCCCGTTTACTTTTTATATGGCAGCAGCATTGTTGTACTTGAGTCTGACCGTCATCATCACCGGTGTGATTATGTGGCTAGAATGGGTCAATAACCCAGCAGAGCGTTATGCAAAACGCCTACAAAAAATCGGCATGGCAAAATAGGGGATACATCAATGAACTGGAATTGGCAAATTATTATTGATAGTATCCCAAAACTGCTGCAAGGCAGTATTATCACCATTGAGCTTGTGGTGTTGTCGGGTTTATTGGGGTTTATGTTGGCAGTGCCGCTAGCCTTGGCTAGGCTATCAAAAAAACCTTGGGTACAGGCATTGCCATTTGCGTATATTTTCTTTTTTCGTGGTACGCCGCTACTGGTGCAAATCTTTTTGATTTATTATGGCTTGTCACAATTTAAATGGGTGACCGAGTCCGTGCTGTGGAAATCAGGTGTGTTATCGAGCCCATTTTGGTGCGCTATCATCGCTTTTACCCTCAATACCGCAGCTTATATTGCAGAAATCATCCGCGGTGCTATCAAGTCAATACCCAAAGGCGAGAATGAAGCTGCCGACGCCATTGGCATGTCGTATAGCCAAAAATTGCGCCGAATTATTTTCCCTCGCGCCTTTGGCATCATGCTGCCGGCTTATGGCAATGAAGTGATTTTTATGCTCAAAGGGAGTGCGCTGGCATCGACCATCACTTTGATGGATATCACCGGTGTGGCAACGACGATTATGTCAAAAACTTATACCGTTTTTGAGTTGTTCTTTGCCTCAGGTATCATTTATTTGTTATTGTCTTGGCTATTGATTGGGATGTTTCGATTGGCTGAAAAACGCATCAATCGTCATCTTTCTTATCAGCCCATCAGTAATGGGAGCGTTACTGCCTAAGCTAAGTTAAGATAAGCTAAGCTAAACTAAGCTAGACAAAAAGTTTGGATATATTGGAGTCGTGCCAGTGAAACAAGCAGTTATGATATCAAGTTTGCTGATGGGTGGGGTGTTACTCGCGGCTTGTCAACCTGCCAGTGATAACAAGCCGGAGCAAAACAGCACAGCAAGTGCCACAGTAAGCGCCACAGTGGCTAGTGTTCAAAGTCCGCATCACGTTGCCAGTGTAGCTGTAGCCAGCACCGTATTTCCCCAAACTGCCGAAAACGGTATGCCCAAACAAATCAACTGGGCATTGGTGGATTCGGGCGTTAAGCCAGTCGATAAAGCTAGCTTTAAATACCCGTTTGCACTCGATAGCGAGCCTGTCAAAGCGTATGCCGAGATGTATCATGTGGATAATGAAACCTCCCGCTACAATTTAACGGTGGGTATGGCAGTCAATGAAGTCTTATCCAAAGTGCTCGACCAGCTGGGTACTGCCTATGTGTCACATGAACTCACAGCCGGTAAAAACAGCGCGTTTGTCATCCATACCACCCAGCAAATTGCCCCGAGCCAATACACTTATGTCTTTGCCGAGCCCTTTGCCAAAGGGTTAACCATTCCTGTCAAAATCATCAATGATGGCAAAAAATAACTAATTTGCCATCGGTATGTTGACGTTTATTTATCGTTTAAGGAAATACCATGCGTGTGCTAGGACTGGAAACATCCTGCGATGAAACGGGATTAGCCATTTTTGATAGTGACCAACGTCACCAACCCAATCAAGGTTTGGTCGGACAAGTGCTATACAGTCAAATCGCGCTACATGCGACGTATGGTGGGGTAGTCCCTGAACTTGCAAGCCGCGATCATATCCGTAAATTAGTGCCCTTGTTGCAGCAACTGCTGGATGACTGCCAACTCAAAAAAACCGATATCGATGCAATTGCCTTTACCAAAGGTCCTGGACTGGTGGGCGCGTTGATGACAGGGGCATTATTTGGCCGCAGTTTGGCGATGGCATTGGGTATTCCTGCGATTGGCGTACATCATATGGAAGGACACCTACTTGCGCCGCTATTAGGCGCCAATCCGCCCGATTTTCCGTTTGTCGCGTTATTAGTGTCAGGTGGACATACCATGTTGGTGGCGGTCAAAGGCATTGGGCAATATGAAATATTAGGTGAGTCGATTGATGATGCCGCAGGCGAGTGCTTTGATAAAGCCGCTAAAATGCTAGAGTTACCTTATCCTGGTGGACCTAATATTGCACGCTTGGCGCAAACAGGCAATCCGTTAGCCTATGAATTACCGCGCCCGATGTTGGGCAAAGGATTGGATTTTTCTTTTAGTGGTATGAAAACCGCCGTGCATAATTTGATTAAAGACCATCCAACCGATAGCCATAATCCTGAGCATGCCCAAACGCGTGCCGATATTGCAGCAAGTTTTCAATATGCGATGGTCGATACGTTGGTGAAAAAATGCGTTAAAGCCTTGCACCATACAGGCATGAGACGTTTAGTAATCGCAGGCGGGGTGAGTGCCAATCAACAACTACGAGAATCGCTAGCTGAGGCATTAGCCAAAATCAATGCCACTGTGCATTATGCACCGCCTGCCTTGTGTACCGACAATGGCGCCATGATTGCCTTCGCTGGGTGGCAGCGCTTGAACGCAGGTCAACACGATGAGCTAGCGGTTAGCTGCTTGCCGCGTTGGGATATGACAACGCTGCCTGCTGTCAATCCAACTAACCCATAACCACCACAAGGACTTGAAGATGGCATGGCTTTGGATAGGATTAGGGGCGGCATTTGGGGCAATGCTGCGCTGGTGGTTAGGCAGACTCAATAGCGTACATCCTTGGTTGCCCTATGGCACACTATTTGCCAATGTACTAGGTGGGCTGTTGATGGGATTTGCCTTGATACTTACCCAAAAGATGCACCCAAACTTACGACTATTTATCACCACAGGTTTTTTGGGGGGACTAACAACCTTTAGTACCTTTAGTGCCGAAGTGTTTACGTTGTTGAATACTGGCAAGGTATGGCAAGGTTTAGCCTTGATTGGCATCCATGTGCTTTTAACCTTGGTTGCGACTGCCATTGGTTTTTATAGTCTTAAGCTACTAAGTTAAGAGTTAAGAGTTAAGAAGCTGTTAAGTTGAGAAGCTGTTAAATGATTAATTGCCTCTTTCCCATGCACCGCTAAAAGTCACAAAACTTTTCAAGGCTTTGCGAATCAATAAGCGAGTTAAATGTACTTCTCTAGTCTATTTATACCGTACGCAATCGGTCAGTCATCAAATTGTCATGATACTGTCACATTTCTTTGTAATCATATACACAATTTTTATACAAACCGAATGATGGTTATTATCATGACAGTTAAATCGGTCAGCTTTGAGCTATATCAGCTTTGAGCTATCCTAGTGAAAATAACCAAAAAAGTTAAATCGTACCGTTGGTGACATTTATTTCATTCAGGCAGTTTCATTGTAAACTCAAAAAAGGTTTTTAGGAGCTATCCATGCGTTATTCATTATTAAGTATTGTCGTAGCATCGACGTTAGCATTAACCGCTTGTGGTAACAAACAAGCAGACAATCAAGCAGCGGGTGCCTCAGCAACGTCAAGCACTGCAGGTAGCAACAAAAACGCCGTATTTACCATCACAGGTGCAGGTGCCTCTTTCCCACAACCTATCTATGCTAAATGGGCAGGTGAGTTCAAGAACGCCACTGGCGGTCAAGTGAACTACCAATCAATCGGTTCATCAGGTGGTATCAAACAAATCCAAGCCAATACCGTTGACTTTGGTGCGTCGGATGCGCCTTTAAGCAAAGAAGAGTTGGATAAAAGCGGTTTAATCCAGTTCCCAACCGTTATCGGTGGTGTTGTACCGGTTGTTAACATCGAGGGTGTTGCACCCGGTCAATTAAAACTAGACGGTGCCACCCTTGCCAATATCTACTTGGGTAAAATCACTAAATGGAATGACCCAGCGATTACCGCATTAAACGCAGGCGTGACACTACCAGATGCGCCAATCACGACGATTTTCCGTTCTGACGGTTCAGGTACAACCTTTAACTTTGCAAGCTACTTAGCCGCTGTATCACCAGAATGGAAAGCAGGTCCAGGTGTGGATAAATCCATTAAATGGCCAACCGCTGCGACAGGTGCAGGTGGTAAAGGTAATGAAGGCGTGGCAAGTAACGTCGCTCGTGCCAAAAACTCAATCGGTTATGTTGAGTACGCTTACGCAAAACAAAACAAAATGTCGCATACACAGCTTAAAAACGCGGCGGGCAACTTTGTACAACCATCGGCTGAAAGCTTTGCCGCTGCAGGTAATGCAGATTGGAAAGGTACCCCAGGTTTTAACATTGTATTGACTAACCAAGCAGACTCGAATGCATGGCCAATCTCTGCGGCAACATTCATCTTAATCCATACTAAACCAACTAACCCAGACAACGTCAAAAATACCCTTAAATTCTTTGACTGGGCGTATTCAAGCGGTGATGAACTAGCAAAATCATTGGACTTTGTACCATTCTCAGCAGAAAGCAAAGCTATCTTCCGTGAAGAGTGGAAAAAAGTTGTAGGGGCTGATGGTAAGCCACTATTTAGCTCAGATGCTGCCACAGCAACTGCATCAGCGGCAAAATAATCTCATGATGATGGTTAACAGTTAACAGGGTTAGGCATGTCAAACGATACGTAGAGCAATAAGCTAGTTAATGCTCTACGTTTTTTTTCAAATTTCTAGAATTAGTAAACTAAAACTATTTTTTGATGGCTGGGTTCTTATGTCGGATTTACACGCAAAACTCGCAAAGCAAAAACAATTAGACTGGTTGTTTGTCAACGCGACTCGTCTTTTTGCGTTTATCGTGCTGTTGTTGTTAGGTGGTATCTTAATCTCACTATTTCTTGGCGCATTGCCAAGTATGAAAGCATTTGGCATTAACTTTTATACCAGTAAAGACTGGGATACAGGGATGGATGTATACGGCGCACTCGCACCAATCTATGGTACGTTGGTGACTTCTGTCATTGCTATTTTGATTGCGGTGCCGGTAAGTTTTGGTATTGCCATGTTTTTGACAGAGCTTTGCCCCAATTTTTTAAAACGTCCTTTGGGTATTGCCATTGAGTTGTTAGCGGGTATTCCTTCAATTATCTATGGTATGTGGGGATTTTTCGTATTTGCGCCTTGGTTTTCAGAACATATCCAGCCTTGGCTGATTGACCATTTGGGTGATGTGCCTTATGTGGGTCGTTTATTCCAAGGTGCGCCGATGGGTATTGGTCTGTTCACCGCAAGTTTGATTTTGGCAGTGATGATTATCCCGTTTATTGCATCGGTCATGCGTGACGTTTTCTCCATTACGCCAAAGATGCTTAAAGAATCTGCCTATGGTTTGGGTTCAACCACTTGGGAAGTGATGCGATATGTGGTGTTGCCTTATACCAAAGCCGGTGTGATGGGCGGTATCATTTTGGGATTGGGTCGCGCATTGGGTGAAACGATGGCAGTCACCTTTGTTATTGGTAACGCTTATAATGTCAGTCCAAGTTTGTTCCAGTCAGGGGTGTCAATCACTTCGGCATTGGCAAATGAATTTGCAGAGTCTGAAGGCTTGCACCAATCATCGCTACTACATTTAGGTTTCTTACTATTTATCATTACCTTTATTGTACTGGTGATTTCAAAATTGATGCTGAGTCGTATGGATAAAAATGCGGGTACGAAATAAGGACGCTGGGGAATACTATGACTACTACCAACATGAATCGTAATAACGCCATTTACAAACGCCGCCGTCTAAGCAATGCTTTAGGACTGATATTTGCCGGTTTGTCCATTGTATTTGGCTTGACCTTCTTAGGTTTAATTTTATTCAAATTGTTTTTATCAGGCTCGCATGCGTTATTGACCATGCCTATTTTTACTCAAGACACCCCATCACCAAACGAAATCGGCGGTCTTCGCAATGCGATTATCGGCTCAATCATGGTGACAGGATTAGGGCTTGTAGTCGGCACCCCGATTGGTGTCATGGCAGGTATTTATCTTGCTGAATTTGCCGAAAACAGCTGGCTTGGTAAAGTCACCCGTTTTATGAACGACATTTTGCTATCCGCACCTTCGATTGTGATTGGTCTATTTATTTTTGCGCTCATGGTACAAGGTCGTAACTTCTCAGGTTGGGCAGGTGCAATGGCTTTAGCACTATTGGTTATCCCTGTAGTGGTACGTACCACTGAAAATATGCTTCGTCTAATCCCCAATACATTGCGTGAAGCGGCTTATGCGTTAGGAACGCCAAAATGGAAACTGGTAACATCTGTTACTTTACGTGCTGCCAAAACTGGGGTATTAACAGGTATCTTACTGGCATTTGCGCGTATCTCAGGTGAGACTGCGCCGTTACTATTTACCGCGCTCAATAACCAATTCTTTAGTACCGATATGGGTCAACCCATTGCCAACTTACCAAACGTGATTTATCAGTACGCCAGCCAACCATACCCTATTTCAAACCAATTGGCTTGGGCAGGTGCGTTACTCATCACCTTGACGGTATTAACATTGAATATTTTGGCACGTGCGCTCAGTGGTAAAGAGCAATCATCACATTGATGATCAATAGAAGATTAAAGCTATTTGCTAGTATCAAACAAAATTTATTAAGGTATTCATCATGACCGCAAAAATGCAAATTCGTAATCTAGAGTTTTATTATGGTAAATTTTTAGCCCTTAAAAATATCAACATCGATATCGCTGACAAAAAAGTTACCGCGTTTATTGGACCCTCAGGGTGTGGTAAATCAACGTTACTGCGTACCTTCAACCGCATGTATGACCTATACCCCGGCATGAGTGCCACGGGCGAAATCAACCTAGATGGACAAAACATCTTGGATAAATCGGTGGACGTCAACTTACTGCGCGCTCGCGTGGGTATGGTATTTCAAAAACCAACGCCATTTCCGATGTCAATCTATGACAACGTGGCATTCGGTGTGCGTCTGTACGAGAGCCTAAGCCGCGCTGAACTAGACGAGCGCGTAGAATGGGCGCTCAAAAAATCGGCACTGTGGAATGAAGTTAAAGATAAACTTAAAGCATCGGGTCTGTCATTGTCGGGTGGTCAGCAGCAGCGTCTGTGTATCGCCCGCGGTGTGGCAACCCGTCCTGAAGTATTGCTACTAGACGAACCCACCTCAGCACTTGACCCCATCTCAACAGGCTCAATTGAAGATTTGATTTCAGACTTAAAAAATGATTACACCATCGCCATCGTCACCCACAACATGCAGCAAGCGGCACGGGTGTCTGACTATACCGCGTTTATGTACTTGGGCGAAATGATGGAAATGGGGGATACTGATAAAATGTTCACTAACCCAGAACGTAAAGAAACTGAAGAATACATCACGGGTAAATTCGGTTAGGCTATTTCTCATTATTAGGCTATCTGCGCGTCATTTAGTCAATCAAAATACCTCGCTGGTGCGGGGTATTTTTTTGCCTAAACTTCTAAGCACAATCAACACTTCTAAGCACAATCAACGTAAAATAAATATTGATAACGATTCTCATTTACACTATAATTCGCAAATTGTCATTATTTTTTTATTATTTATTCGTGTTTACTTTTAAGGATGTTTTATGTTGAGCCGTACTTTTACTTTATCAATATTACCCCTGACGATATCTGCATTACTCTTGACGGCTTGCCAAAAAACCGAGCAAAAAACCGACGTAGCAGCTGCTGCAAGTAGTGCCGCAACAGCACCTGCAACTAACGCTTCTGCAGTCACAGCGTCGGCGCAGAGCTCAGTTGATATGAGCAAAGAAACGGCAGAATACAAAGCTTGGGTACAAACCCAAATTGATAGCTTGCTCGCCGATACCCAAAAATTTGTCGCACTGCTCGAAGCGGGTAAATTAGAAGAGGCGAAGGCGTTATATCCAAAAGCGCGCATGTATTTTGAGCGCTCAGAGCCGATTGCTGAAAGTTTTGGCGACCTTGACCCGCGTATCGATAACCGTGAAGCCGACCTTGAGCCCAATGAAGTATGGACAGGCTTCCATGCGATTGAAAAAATCTTGTGGACACAAAATACCACCAAAGGCACCGAAAAACTGGGTAAACAACTGATTGCAGATGTCAAAGAATTGCACGCCAAAATTCCGACGGCAGAGGTGACAGGCGACTTGATGGTACAAGGTTCAGTAGATTTGCTCAATGAAGTATCAACAAGCAAAATCACCGGCGAAGAAGAAATTTTTTCGCACACAGACTTGTATGATTTTAAAGCCAATATTGAAGGTGCTGAGAAAATATTTGCCATTTTAAAACCAAAAATCCAAGCCAAAAACCCGGCGTTAGTCACGGAGCTTGAGCAAAAATTTGGCGCAGTCAACCAACTACTTGCCAAGCACCAAGTCGGTCAACAAGATTATAAATCTTATAAAGAGTTAACGCCTGCAGATACCAAGGCGCTAGCCGAGGCGGTGAATAAACTCGGTGAACCCTTAGCGCAGATGGGCATTGTATTGCAATAAGTCAAAGGTGAAGCAAAAAACTGCTTCACTTGACGGTTTTAGGGCGGCATAAAAAGGTAAGTATCAAGTTAGGGGCAGTATGAAACATAGTAAATTAGATAAGCAAGCGCAAGAAACAGGGATGGGATTAAAAACCTCAAATCGTCGCAGTTTTTTACGCCAATTTGGTGCACTCAGTGTGGCAGGCGCAGGTTTAGCTGTATCAGCCTGTCAGCAAAAACCAAGCGAAAATTTACCTAACTTGCAAGCTTTGGATGGTAATCAGTCCAAAGATAGCGATAAAAACGAAAATCCTAAACATGCCGGTAGTGATGCCAATACCACCAAAAATTGTTTTGCTGATGTCAAATATGATTTTTATGGCGAACACCAAGCAGGCATTACCACGCCGTCACAGCGTAATATTTATTTTTTGGTGATGGATTTACATACCAACAAGCTCGACGATGTCAAACAGATGTTCAAAGACTGGACGACCTATGCGGCCAATTTGACGCAAGGTAAAAACATCAAACCCTACGAAAAAAACCCGTTTGTGCCCCCGACCGACACAGGCGAAGCAGACAGCATGGGCGCGTACGGATTGACGTTGACCTTTGGTATTAGCCCAAGTTTTCTAAAAAAAATGGGACTTACTCATAAGCAGCCCAAAGAATTCCAAGACTTACCCAAGTTCCCGCGCGATCAATTACGAGAAAATTTGACCGGGGGTGATATCTGTATTCAAGCCTGCGCTGAAGATGCCCAAGTAGCGTTCCACGCGGTACGGCAACTGGTTCGCCAAGCACGTTCTAATATTACCATGCGTTGGAGTCAGTCAGGTTTTGTTGGGTTTGATACCGGCAACCAAACGCCCCGTAATTTATTCGCCTTTAAAGACGGCACCGCCAACCAAAGCACCATCAAAGCTGCGGACAAAAACTTATGGGCAGATGCGCCTGATTGGATGAAAGGCGGCACTTATTTGGTCACTCGCATCATCCAAATGCATCTTGAAACTTGGGATCGTACCTCGCTTAAAGGTCAAGAAGATACCTTTGGTCGACATCGTGATAGCGGCGCGGCGATTGGACAAAAAGGCGAATTTGACACCTTTGATGTGCACGCCAAAGACGCGCAGGGTAAAGCAGTGATACCTGAAATTTCCCACATGGGACTGGCAAAACGCACAGGCGTGGAGATGCTACGCCGTTCGTATTCTTACAGTAGCGGCATTAACCCAGCCACCGGGCAGTTTGATTCAGGGCTGCTGTTTATTTCCTTCCAAAAATCGCCCGAGCAATTTATCATCATCCAAAATGCCCTAGGTCGTCTTGATAAAATGAATGAATACACCACCCACATTGGCAGTGGGCTATTTGCTTGCTTCGGTGGTATCCTGCAAGGTGGCTACATTGGACAAGCATTATTTGAAGCTTAAAGTTAAAATGCAACATCCATCACTTAAAATAGACGGTTAAATAGACGGTTAAAAAGTTACTCATGATAAACATCACCCAAAAAACCTTGCTAAGTTTTGGTCTAGCAAGTTCGCTGCTCATCAGTAGCCAAGGCTTACAAGCCCAGCAACCAACGCCTGCAAGTGCCCAGATAGCGACGCAAGCCAGTCAACCAGCCAGCAAAAAGCTGAATTTAAGCCCTATTTTTATTAAGCTATCAGACGCGATGGCGGCGATTAAAGCCAATGATACCTCAAAAGCCAAGGGCACCCTTCTACAAATTCAAACAGCCTTTGATGCCATAGATGCAACGGCAAAAAATTCCACGCTTGGGCAACAGACAAGCCAAGCGATTGGGCAAGCCATCAGTAATCCCACAGAAGCCAATTTATCAGCCGTGTCAAATGCGTTATATGCCTTTGAAAAAGAACAAAATCCTGTAGATTACAGCACGAAGCGAAAAGAGTTTGCCAAAAAAATGGTACCGGCGTATGACAATCTTAATCAAGTCATACAACGTGCAGCGCCGACAGATGTCGAAGCGTTACGGGCGGCTTACAACCAGTTTAATGCCGTTTGGCTAGGTAATGAGCGGGTCGTACGCAATACCAGTATGGGGCACTACGGCAAAATCGAAACATCCATGGCGCTGATGCGAGTGGCGATTGAAACCCAACCCATCAATATGGCGCAAATCAAAACCCAATCTGCTGCGCTAAAAGATGCCATCGACAGTTATAACAAGGGTGACGTAGCTGCTGTACAAACCACACAAACCGTCACTCTAGCAGATAGTATCCAGCTACTGCGCGATGGTTTACAGGCGTTTAAAACAAACGACGCAGCAACTGGTCAAGCCAAGTTAGGCGAGTTTATTAGTATATGGCCAACGGTCGAAGGCGATGTCAGCACGCGTAACCCCAGTTTATATAATCGGGTGGAAAGTCAAATTCCGCTAGCCATGGCGAAGGGTCAAGACCCTAAACAGCAGCAAACACTGCAATCGATTATCAATGAATTGGCAGCAATCAATCCAACAGCCCAATATACGGCGGTTGACTCGATGCTGATTTTGCTTCGAGAAGGGTTGGAAGCCTTATTGATTGTCATCTCGCTGTTATCGGCTTTAACCGCTGCCAAACAAGTCAAAGCCAAAAAATGGGTGTATGCTGGTGTGGCTTTTGGCTTACTTGCCAGTATCGCAGGCGCGATGGCATTACAGCTATTATTCCCTGCGGTGACTTCTGCCGCCAATCGTGAGATGTTTGAAGCGGTCATCGGCATCGTTGCAGTGATTATGATGATTGGCATCGGCGCGTGGCTGCATAGCAAATCATCCGTCCAATCATGGAACGCTTATATCAAGCGTCATATGGGACAAGCCATGACGGCAGGTAGCTTTGTGTCGTTGTTTGTATTGAGCTTTTTATCCGTGTTTCGAGAAGGCGCAGAGACCATATTGTTTTACGTCGGTATATTACCCAATATCAGTATGAGTAATTTTTTAACCGGGATTGGTTTGGCGCTTGTAGCATTGGCAGCAGTGGCTTGGGTGATGCTAAGAACTTCGGTCAAATTACCGATTCCACAGTTGTTTAAACTGTTAACTTGGGTGATTTACCTACTGGGCTTTAAGATTTTAGGTGTCAGTCTGCACGCGCTGCAATTGACAGGGTATCTACCGATGACCGCCATGAGCCGCTTGCCCGCCATTGAATCGTTGGGATTCTACCCGACGCTACAGACATTTTTGGCACAAATCGGCTATGTTATTATTATAATCGCCATCAATCTTTGGATGAAAAACCATCAACGTCAGCAAACGGCTGCGTTAGCATAACCTTTAACCAAAGAATATCAACGCCATAAAAAAATGGGTAAAACTTGTTTACCCATTTAGTTGTAGCGTCTAGTTTATAACGCATAGTTTGCATAACATAGTCTAGACTAAGCTATATAGACTACACTACGCCGTTTTTTCTATCCGCTCGCGCTGCGATTGACTGCGATTGACCTTGCCATAAGCCTTCTAGGTCATAAAACGTGCGGGCTTGTGGCATCATCACATGCACCACCACAGCGCCCAAATCAATCAAGGTCCAATCACTGGTGCCTTGACCTTCCACACCAATCGGATTAAATCCTGCTTGCTTCGCTTTCATCGCGACATGGTCGGCAACCGCTTTAAGGTGACGGGTAGATGTCCCTTCGGCAATCACGATACGCTCCATGACTTCAGTCATATCAGCAACATCGAGTACGGTAATGTTTTTGGCTTTTAAATCATCCAAGGCATCTTGAACGATGTCAAGGCAGATGGTTAACTGTTGGTGGGCAGGGTGTTGATTGACTAAACTAGCAAATTGGGTATCGGTCATAAATGCGTGGATTCCATGAATTGGTTCATAAAGATTGAGTAGCAATGATTGGGTTTATAAAGGTAGCTTAAAATAGGATCATGACAATCCTAAAAAAAGTGCGCTATTTTAACAAAAATCTAACGCACAGGTTATCAAAAAATGTAAATCAATATCAGGCTAAACGGGTGGGGCATATAACTGATGCTCAACAATATACCGATAAACTTCCTTCGGTAAACTTAGCCGCGCTTGCTGTCGTTGCCGAGCTTCTGTGCTGTATAGCCAAGCCCTGATATCACGACTTGCGATATCAGGCACGACAAACTTATCAATATAAATATGGTTGGTGGTTTGATTTATCAAGTCTTTTGGCGAATGAATGATAAAAGGCACTAACCGATTATCAATAGTGAGTCTCGGGGTCTTATCTGTATTGGCTAAAGCATTTTGGTTCAAATTTTTGTCTAAAGCGTGGTTTAAATTGTGGTTTAAAGTGGGGCTTAAATTGGGGCTAAGGCTGCGGCTGCCCAATGCAGGACGGGGTAGCACCCATAGATTGGTCAGTGAAAGCAGCTCAAAGCCGCGATACCACCTATCAAGTTGTTCAACACTGTCTTGTCCAAGGATAAAAATCAGTAGGTCATTGGGATAACGCTGTTTAAACTCACTCAAGGTATGAAAGCTATAGACGGGCGGCTGACACTGCAACTCAGTCTCATCAATCGACAAAAAAGGCACATCGTCAATCGCAAGCAAAAGCATTTGAAGGCGCTGCTGGTTGGAAGTTGGCTGGGTTTTTAAGGGCGAACCTGCCGTGGGCAATAATTTGGCGATGATATCAACGTTGGGGAAGGCGCGCATGAGCTCATGGTACACATGCGCAATCATCTGTAAATGCGCCAAATGTACCGGATCAAATGAGCCACCCAACCAAACACGAATACCGCGAGGCATTGTCATAATCACCCGCCTAATTCAAAGTTAGGGTAAACAAAACTAAAATCCTTCATCATCAATATAGCATCTTACGGTTGGTTTGGTGGTTCATCGGTTGGTACATTGCGCACAAAAATCACTTTATGCTGATTGTCGTTGGGGTAGCGCTCTTGTAACTCAAAGTAGCGCGGATAGGCACGTAGAAAATCACTGAATTTATTAAAGTTAAACAAGCGCGCATCAAAATCGGGCTCGACTTTGAGCAGATAGTTTTTGACAGGTGCGATATTTGCCCAGCCTTGGTCATCCGCCATGCTTGAGATAGCAAGCTTGACCAAAGTGATGGCGACATCCACAGGCTTCATCTGATTGCCTTTGGTGGAGAACAGCATATCAGCAGAATCATAAAAATCTACCGTCGAAGGGGGTTGGTTTTCCTCAAAAAACTCAAGATAAGTAAAACGGTCACAGGCTTGCACAAAAGGCTTGGGTGTGTTGCTACGACCAAAACCATACACCAATAACCCTTGCTCGCGAATACGCTGGGCAAGTCGGGTAAAATCGCTGTCAGATGATACCAAACAAAACCCATCAAAACGCTCGGTATACAATAAATCCATCGCATCAATGATTAAGCTTGCATCGGTAGCATTTTTACCCGTGGTGTAGCTAAATTGCTGAATCGGCTGAATCGAATAGCTCAGTAACACGTTTTTCCAGCTATTTAATTGTGGGCGCGTCCAATCACCATACGCGCGTCGAACGCTACTAATCCCGAGCGTGGCAATTTCAGACAACAGCGCATCAAGATGATTGACTGACGCATTATCAGCATCAATCAATACGGCAAGTCGGGCGTCAACGCTCGTTGAATAGTTCTGCGAATGTGCCATGTTGGTCACCCAGCGATAAAGTTAGATGTGGTTGAGCGACATTTTACCATAAAGCAATTTTTGGGGATAACAGATTGTGGCGCACTAGCCTAGTGGTGGAAAAGTAGCCTTGCATTGCATTTAAGCTGATATTCTGTGTGACAGCCAATGGCGATAGACAATAAAAAGGCGAGTGTTACACTCACCTTTTTTTAAACATAAACGCTTAAAACTCACTGCTATCGGCTTGCACGGCTGTGAGCGCAATGGTATAGACAATATCTTCAACCGAGGCGCCACGCGACAAGTCATTCACAGGCTTATTTAAGCCTTGCAGCATAGGACCGATGCTCACCACGTTGGCAGAGCGCTGCACCGCTTTATAGGTGGTATTGCCAGTGTTCAAATCTGGGAAGATAAATACATTGGCTTGACCTGCCACTGGAGAATTTGGCGCTTTGGATTTTGCCACGCTTGCGACACTGGCTGCGTCATATTGTAACGGACCGTCAATGAGTAAACTAGCCATGCCCATCTCAGCCGCTTTGGCTTTGGCGATTTCGGTGGCTTGACGCACTTTATCCACGTCCGCGCCTTCACCTGATGACCCTGTCGAGTAACTAATCATGGCAACTTTGGGTTCGATACCAAACGCTTTGGCAGATTGGGCAGATTGTAGGGCGATTTCAGCCAGCTGCTCTGCGGTAGGGTCTGGGTTGATGGCACAGTCCCCATACACCACCACTTGCTCAGGCAGGAGCATAAAGAAAATCGACGATACCAGCGAGTACTGAGGTGCTGTCTTAATTAACTGAAATGCCGGGCGCACAGTATTGGCGGTGGTATGTACGGCGCCAGATACCAGACCATCGACTTCACCCAAGTGCAGCATCATCGTACCCAGCACGACGGTATCTTTGAGCTGTTCATGGGCTTGCAGTTCATCGAGTTTGCCTTTACGGCGCTCAACCATGGGTTTGACGTACTTGTCAATCAAGCTTTCTGGGTCAAGAATCTGCAGACCTTCAGGTAGGGTGAGCCCCAAGTTCTTGGCAACCTCTTCGACTTCACTGCGTTTGGCAAGTAAGATACAATGGGCAATACCACGAGTCTGACAGATGACCGCCGCTTCAACGGTACGGGGCTCATTGCCCTCAGGCAGTACGATGGTTTTTTTGGCAGCTTGGGCTTTTTTGACCAAGGTATGGCGAAAAGCCGAAGGCGAGAGTTTGCGGTTGTTGTTGCCTTGACTAAAAGTAGTTTTGATCCAGTCCAAATCCAAATGCGCGGCGACAAAATCGGTGACTTCACTGGCGCGAGTGGTGTCATCTGCGGGGATTTCATGGCTGATGTGGTTAAGTTTGGTGACGGTATCAAAGCTGTCAGTGTCAACTAGCATCACAGGAATCCCCGTTTTTAGCGCGGGGCGACACAGATTGATAATTTTTTGGTTTGGCATGATGCCGCCTGTCAGAATAAGACCTGCTAGCGGTACACCATTCATGGTGCTAAGCGCAGTCGCCAAAATCAAATCATCACGGTCGCCTGCGGTCACCAGTAAGTTGCCACGGGTGAAAGAATCTTCAATATTGGCAACGGTACGCGCAACCAGTAAAGTATTGAGCACACGGCGGTTTTTGGCGTCACCTTCATTGAGCCATTTGGCATCAAGCTCACGAGCCACATCCCAGGTACGGGGCACACTTAAGGTATTGCTAAAAGGCACCACGCCAATCAAGCGAAATTTATCGGAGTCAAAATAAGGGGAGTGGGATTTAATCGCCTGTAACTGCTCCGCTGCCAAATCAACTTTGGCTTTACCCGGCGCGACGGGTGCTTCATCATAGTGGTTGTCCACGTTTTTAACGCGCATCAAAATCGTGCCTAGCGTACGCTCGCTTGCCATACCGCCAAAATCACGGGCAAAAATATCTAGCTTGTCTACCAAACTATCCGGGTTTGCAATATCGCCACTGCTGACCAAGATGACTTTGGCATCTAGCGCATTGACGATGGCTAAATTCACCAATTCTGCATAACTTGAATCATTGTCAGCAGCCAGACCCTCACAGACGATAACGTCATATTGCTCAGCCAATGCTTGGTGCATGGCAACCACTTCTTCCATCAAGTCATCCAACTGACCATCCCCAATCACGCGCTCTAAGCGGCTGCGGTCAATGGAGGGTGGCGGGTTTAAGTTAAAGGCATGTTTTGCAAGCACACTTGAGCTGTCATCACTCTCATGATTGGCAGTGATATTTTGGCTAAAAGGTTTTAAAAATCCGGCTTTTAGCCCGATATAATCAAGTGCACGGATAAAACCCAAACAAGCTGAGGTCAAGCCAATGCCGCTACTGGTAGGCACAAATAAAATCGTTTGCATGATAGTTCCTATTTGTTATTTTATTCAAACTAAAAACCCTGATGAGGCATCAGGGTGAGAGGGTTTATAAACCTAAGACTTCTTTGGTTTCTTTGGCGATTTGGTATTCTTCATCGGTCGGAATCACCCACAATTGCAGTAGGCTGTCGGCTTGGTGGAAGCTACCTTCTACGCCGCGAGAGAGTTCAGCATTTTTGTCAAGGTTCGCTTTGATGCCAAAATGCGGCAAGTTTTGTAAGATTTTTTGGCGAATTGAGGCGCTGTTTTCACCGATACCCCCGGTAAATACCAAGCCAGTGAAGGTCGGTAACGCACAGCTGAGTGAAGCGATATAACGGGCTGCTTTATAACAGAAAATTTCGATGGCAAGTTTGGCATCTTCGTTGCCTTCATTGGCGGCTTGCTCCACCGTGCGCATGTCGCTTGAGATACCTGAAATACCCAACAACCCGCTTTGTTTATTTAAAATCGTATCAATTTGGTCAAGGCTATAGCCCAAAATACGGTGTAAATGAATATGCAAACTTGGGTCAACATCACCACTGCGCGTACCCATGACCACACCTTCCAGCGGGGTCAGACCCATGCTGGTGTCCAGACTTTTGCCATCATACACGGCGGTTAACGAGCAACCATTGCCCAAATGCACGGTAATCCAACCATTGGCTTGGTTGTGAGGGACTAGGCTGTCAGCGCGGTGGCTGACATAGGCGTGCGAGCTACCATGAAAGCCATAGCGACGGATATAATGCTCATTGTACAAATCTTTTGGAATGGCATAGCGGTAGGCTTTGGCGGGCATGGTTTGGTGAAAGGCGGTATCAAATACGACCACTTGCGGCAAATCTGGGTAGATTTTTTCCACCGCTTCAATACCTAAGGCATGGGCGGGGTTGTGTAGGGGTGCCAATACTTTTAGCCGTTTGACTTCCGCCAAGACATGGTCATTGACTTTTTCGGCATGAGAAAACTCGCGCCCGCCATGCACCACACGGTGACCTACGGCAACGGGTTTGTAAGCGGCTAATAAACCTAATATTTTTTGCAGCGCCCATTGGTGATTGGCGCCTGCCAAAGAGATTTCGACTTTTTCCCCATTGAGGTCGGTGTGTTTGATACGTGCCGTATCTAAGCCCAAGTTCTCCGCAAGACCGGCAACGCGCTCGCTGCTGTCATTGCTTAATAACGCGTATTTGATTGACGAAGACCCACAATTAAGTACTAAGATCGGATTTTGCATGGCTGTTCCTTTAGACAAGATCTTGTGCATTCCTTGCAACAAGCGCCTTCCTAACTGGATTAAATTTTAAGCTATCCTTGTCTTAAGTAATTTATTGTAAATTAAAAAAAATGTATTGTGGTAATTTTTTGCCAAATTTTTGTTGTCATCATTATAGAGAAAAAGCATACCACAACAATGAGGGTGTCAACAAAATGAAAATTAACAAAAATCATCGATTTAATGCTCATCTTTAATAAGGTGAGATAATTGCTTATAAAACGCAAAAACAGCTACAATACCGCTATCGCAAATTTTATTTTTACACTTATTTTTTTCTTAAAATTAAGGGCATTCATGCAAATTTCAAAATTATCCCCAACAATCGCCGTGCTGACGGTGACGTTGGCAACCAATGTGCTGACAGGATGTGGGCAAAAAGGGGCATTGTACCTACCCACCAACAATAGCCAACAAGTAGTCGATGCGGCCGCCAAACCGACCAGCACCACTGCCAATGCCTCTGATACCAAAGTCGATGTCAACACCCAAGATCCCAACGTCATGATCGACAATAACGCAACCCAACCACCGCATTCAGCGCCTCACTTAGCGACTACGCCATCGGTGCCATCTATGCCATCGGTTGGAGGTAAAAATGATTACTAATGATGCAGCCGCAAGCTTAGCAATCAACCCGACCGAACACGTCAAATCAATCAACGCTCTGAGTTATGATGGCAATGCCTTGATGATGGATGGCGTCAGTCTTGCAGATATCGCAAAGACCTTCGGCACACCGACCTATGTGTATAGTCAGCAGGCGATTTTGGCAGCCTATAAAGCTTATGATGATAGTTTTGCTGAGATTGACCATCAGATTTGCTATGCGGTAAAAGCCAATAGTAACCTTGCTGTATTAAACGAACTTGCCAAAGCAGGGGCAGGGTTTGATATCGTCACAGGGGGCGAGCTTGCGCGGGTTTTGGCGGCAGGTGGTGACCCCAAAAAAATCGTATTTTCAGGACTTGGCAAAACCGCCGAAGATATCCGCACTGCCCTTGAAGTAGGGATTGCTTGCTTTAATGTCGAATCAGAAGCTGAGCTGTACCGTATCAATGCCGTGGCAGGCAAATTACAAAAACAAGCGCCTATTTCGCTACGCGTCAATCCCAATGTCGACGCGCAAACCCATCCGTATATCTCCACAGGGCTCAAAGAAAATAAATTCGGCATCACCCATGAAGACGCACCGCGTATCTACCAAATTGCCCATGACTTACCGCACCTAAAAATCGTTGGTATTGATTGCCATATTGGCTCGCAGTTGACCCAAGTTCAGCCTTTTATGGATGCATTGGATAAAGTCATTGAGATGATTCACGCACTTGCCAAGCAAGGTATTGTGCTTGAGCATATTGATTTGGGGGGTGGCTTGGGTGTGCAGTATATTGACGAAGACGTTGCAAGTATTGAAGAATTTGCGCAGTTACTCTTACCCAAACTGAAAACTCTAGGCTTAACCCTGTACCTAGAGCCAGGTCGTAGTATCGTTGCCAATGCAGGCGTATTGTTGACCCGCGTGGATATTTTAAAACCTACCGAACACAAAAATTTTGCCATTGTCGATGCGGCGATGAATGATTTGATTCGTCCGGCACTTTATCAGTCAGAGATGGCAGTCATTCCCACACAGTTGAACTCACCGGTTGAACCCAAAGTATGGGATATGGTCGGGGCGATTTGTGAGACGGGCGATTTTTTGGCAAAAAACCGTGTGTTGGCATTGGCTGACAATGATGTTTTAGCCATCACAGGGGCAGGGGCGTATGGGTTTGTGATGTCGAGCAATTACAATAGCCGCCCACGTGCTTGTGAAATTTTGGTCAAAGAGGGTCGCGCCCATGTCATTCGCGAGCGTGAAACGGTTGAGAGCCTTTGGCAAAACGAAAAATTGGTAGATTAAATCTATCCTGTAAGGTTTGCTGGCAACACTAAGCCTTGTTTGTCCCGCTGAGCCCAAAACCTTAGCAACTGAAACCAAAACCTTAGCAACTGAAACCAAAACCTTAGCAACCGAGCCCAAATTTGCTTGACTTGCTAAGGTTTTTTTGTTCCCCAATTACCTTATAAAAAATCAGCTATCATGATAAGATAGCATGCATAAATCAAAATAATTTTAAGGAATAACAATGTTAATTGAATTTACCAAAATGCATGGACTGGGGAATGACTTTATGGTCATTGACCTAGTCACACAGCGACTTCACTTGACCAAAGAGTTGGTAGCGTTGTTAGGGGATAGACACTTAGGCATTGGCTTTGACCAGTTGCTGATTGTTGAGCCGCCAAGCCGCCCTGATGTCGATTTTCGTTATCGTATTTTTAACAAAGATGGCAGCGAAGTGCAGCAATGCGGCAATGGCGCTAGATGTTTTGCCCGTTTTGTACAAGCGCGTAAGTTGTCATTTAAACAGCGTATTCGGGTAGAAACCGCCAGCGGCATTATCACCCTTAGCACCGATGATTATGGCTGGGTAAAAGTGGATATGGGCAAACCAAAATTCGAGCCCGATGAGATTCCTTTTACCCCCAAAACCATTACTAAAGTTCAAAACTCATATCGGCTCAATGTGGATGGTACGCCTGTGACACTCTATGTCGCCAATATGGGCAATCCCCATGCCATTATCAAAGTAGATGATGTATTGACCGCCGAGGTGGAAAAACTCGGTAAAGCGATTGAGAGCCACGCTGCATTTCCGGAGCGTGTCAATGTCGGGTTTATGCAGGTGATGAATAATCGCCATATCAGGCTACGCGTCTATGAGCGCGGCGTGGGCGAAACGCAAGCTTGTGGCACGGGCGCGTGTGCTGCTGTTGCCACAGGGGTGCGTGAAGGCTGGCTAGATGAAGGCGTGGATATTCGAGCCCAGTTGTATGGCGGCAGTTTGGTGATTCGTTGGCAAGAAGGCTATCCTGTGTATATGACCGGTCCTGCGACCTTTGTGTATGAAGGGGTGTTTAGTCCTGAGGGTTTGATGGCAGGTGCGGGGCTAAAATTTGCGCCGGCACAATCAAATGAGGAACATCGCTCAGACGAGGGGCATCCTTACCATGAATAGCCCCCAACCTCGCTAACCGCCACTATGACAACTAGCCGTATCCTAAGTCAAGGGAAAAATAGTCAAGGGAAAAATCAGCACAGCCGTGTAGGCAAATCAGCAAGCGATGATTTATCTAATTTGCCCACGCAGTTAACGCCGCATGCGGCAGCGCCTATGTTCAATACCGCTGACCAAGCTTTGGTAGATCGTTGGCTTGCTGAGCTAAGTAGTAACCGTTATAGTACGGCGACTATTAAAAGCTACCGCCAAGCGCTACAGCCTTTTTTGCCATATTGCTATGAGCAACATACCGAGCTTTGTCACATCACCCGTCAGCAGTTGTCAGACTTCCTAATTCGCCGATTGGATGTCGATAAAATATCCAAATCCAGTAGTCAATATGAACTGACCGTGTTGCGTCAACTTTATAAATGGTTGATTGCTCAGCAGCTGATGACGCTAAATCCCACCACAACCATACGTCTCAAACGCGCCCCGAGACCCTTGCCCACATTACTTGATATCGATGTATTATCCCAGTTATTAGACCAAGCTGCGCCGGAAGATAGCCATGAAGCGCGGTTATGGATTCGCGATAAAGCCATGCTAGAATTACTGTATGGCAGTGGTTTACGGGTCGGCGAGCTCGTGGGACTTAATATGTCTGACATCGACAAATCACAGCGGCTGTTACGAGTACTCGGTAAAGGCGGAAAAACGCGCATCGTACCGATTGGCGAAAAAGCATGGCAGGCACTCATCAACTATTTGCCGCATCGCTCGCTGTGGGTGGAAGAGCAAGACCCTGCGGTGTTCGTCAGTGAACGTTATGGGACGCGTATCTCAACGCGCACCGTGCAGCTGCGTATTAAGCTACAGGCCAAACGAGCCGGCATCGCGCAAGACTTATACCCCCATTTGCTGAGACACTGTTTTGCCTCACATATTTTAAGTGATAGTGGTGATTTGCGTGGCGTTCAAGAATTGCTAGGACACAGTGATATCAGTACCACACAGATTTATACCCATTTGGATTTTGGGCATTTATCGCAAGTATATGACAAAGCGCATCCCCGCTCACGGCGATAGCTCACAATAGTAGGCAGGTTAAGCAGTAATATTAGGCATGAAAAAAAGATTAAACCTAGCCACCTTAAGCTTAGCGACCTTAACCACATTAACCTTAGCCATATTAAGCATTTACCGCGCGGGTCAAATGTTCAGAAGTACGGCGAAGATTAAGGCTCAAGATAATCGCTAAGCCACGCAGCATCTCAACACCGATACGAGGATAATCTGATAACAGTCGCTCAAAGTCAGCTCGGGACAAGGTGACAAGCGCACACAGACTGGCGGCTTTAATGGTGGCGGAGCGAGTTAGCAAATCTAACAGTGCCATTTCACCGGTACTTTCGCCCGCCCGAATTTCACCGACTTTGACTTCTGCCCCTGAAGGGCTGTATTTAATAACTGATAGCTCCCCAATCAGCAAAAACGCCATAAAATCGCCATGCTCGCCTTCCGTAAATAAGACTTCTTGCGGACTCAACTGTTTAAAATGTAGTGAGTTTTCGACCACTTGAAACATATAAGGATCAAGACGGCTAAAAATTGGGCTATTTTTTAAATATTCAAAAAGTGGATTATCCATTTTTCGCTTAAGGGTCATTAGGTACTATTTGCTATGATAGTCAATTTTTGACATTCGAGCAACGCAATATTCTGCCGAGTTATTTGCTGCGCATCCGCATCAAAGTCGGCAAAAATCACGCTTGGCGCTTGCTGTGATGGGGTTGATTGAACAGCAATTTGGTCAGCAGTTTTGTCAAGCTGTTGGCGACCATCTGACTTAGGCAGCCAGCTTGCTGCTTTGGCAGATAAAGGTAAATGAGCTAAATTGTTGGTGATATCAAAATCTCGGGTTACGGCATCGTTTGCTGCGTCGGTTGCTGCATTGATTTTTTGTGTCAAAACGCGCTCACCATCACTGCTGATAAATTCGCTATGCCCCCAAGTACTGCGTACGTTGCTAGGCGCTGAGGGATTGACCACATGGTCACCCGTCTGACCTGCGCCAATGACCATACATTGACTATCAAGCGCCCTTGCGGTGAGTAGCGCATGCCAATGTGCTTTACCTGTTTGGTAAGTAAACGCCGAAGGCGCGGTGAGTATATCTGCGCCTAGTTCGCGTAGTTTGACCGCAAGGGTGGGGAAACGAATATCAAAACATACCATCATGCCGACTTTGCCAAACTCGGTATCCGCCACAATAAGCTCCTTACCGGCTTCGAAGGTTCTACCTTCATCGTAGTTGCCTGTGCTGTCATTGACGGTGGCTTTGAACAAATGAATTTTGTCATAGCGCGCTAAGCAGTCGCCAGCAGGGTCAAATAATAGTGAGCTTTGCCGAAGTTTGCCATCAGCGACGGGCGTACCATCAGGTCGATACGGGCAGGGCAAGGTACCTGCCAGCAGATACACACCATAGTGGCGGGCAGCGTGTGCCGACCAAGCTTTTAAGGCGTCAAAATATTGACTGGCAAAACCCTGTTTGCCAAAACAAAAAGCGTTTTCTGGCAAAATCACCATGCGGGTGCCGCGTTCACTGGCAATTTTAATACCTAATTCAATAGATTGAAGATTTGCTAAGATATCGGTCTGGCTATTGAGTTCAACAATCGCAAATTTTGTCAGTTTTGTCATGGTTTGATTTCGTAAGCAAAAAATTTAGGGAAATTTGGGGTTGCTGCAGCTAAGTAAAGTTAAGCTAAGCACAGTTAAGTAAAGCGAAGCTAAGTGCAGTTAATTAATATACGGCTGAATGTCAAAAAATGCTAGCATATCTTGTTGAAACAATACTAAACTAGCAACCTAGCAGAGCATGGGCGCACCATCTAAACTAACCTCATTAGAGTAAGGCTTAAAAAAACGCGTTATGAAAATTGGTATTGGGGCAAAGCTAACGACGGGGATGACACTCACCCCACAAATGCAGCAGGCAATTCGCTTGCTGCAATTATCGAGTCTTGAGCTTGAACAAGAAGTGCAGCTTAAACTCGATAGCAACCCCCTGCTTGAGCGTGAAGAAGAGTGGGAGACGTCTTATGAAGACGCCGATAATGCTGCCGATGGCGAAAACTATCCAGAACAAGACCTGGATAACGACTATGATGATGACTATCAAGTAGAAGGTGTTGAGTTGTCTGAAGTTGATTTGGATGACTATACCCGTCATGAAACTGAGGGGTTAGAAGATTATCTAGCGTCGGATGATTTTTATCCTGCTTCTGCTAGCCAAGATTATCCCGAGCACAGTGAACCCTCGGCAGTGCATGAGTATGCAAGTCATAGTCCAAGTGATAGTTATGGGGACAACAATAGGGAAAGTTATTCAGACAGCGATTATCGCTATGATGAGGAATTTGGCTTAGACAGCATTGATAGTAGCGAGCATCTTAGCAGCCAGCAAATCGATATGCCTGTGGATGCGCAGTGGGATGATATTTATAGCTATGAATCTTCGGCAACCACGGGCATTGATAGCGAAGACAGTCAGGATGATTATAAGCTTGCCACGCAAGGAAATATTCAAGATTATGTCCGTTGGCAACTGAATTTAAGACGGCTATCCACCATTGATATGCTGATGGCGGAGTATCTGATTGATAGCATGGACGAGCGCGGTTTTATCACGTTATCAAATGATGAGCTATTTCAAAGTTTTGATACCATGTTGTCATTTTATCAAATTGAAAACGTGGACTTGGCGCTTGAAGACATTGAGCTTGTGGTTAAGCAAATACAAAACTGCGAGCCATTGGGCGTTGGCGCGAGAAATTTGGCAGAATGCTTGCTGATTCAGCTCAATAAATTGCCGAGTGATACCCCCTCCTGGCAAGCAGCCAAGCAAATCCTGATGCATTCAGAATTTTTTGCCAACAATAACATCAATGCGCTGCTTAAATCATCCAATCTTGACGTCTCTGAGATTCAGCCTGCGCTTGCCTTATTGCGCACATTAAACCCCAATCCTGCACTGTCTTATGAAAAATCACAACGCCAGCTAGATAATGGCATTGAAAGCTACGACATTCCTGATGTCATTGTGGCGCAGCGAGGACAGCATTGGGAAGTCAGCCTAAACCCAGAAACCTTGCCAAAACTGCGTATTAACCAAGTGTATGCCAAACTTGTCAGTCGCAATGACAACAGCGATCAAGGCGTTTATTTAAAAGAGCAGCTGTATGATGCGCGGCTGTTTATCCGTAGTATCGAAGAGCGTAATCAAAATCTACTAAAAGTTGCAACCTGTATCGTCAAACGTCAGCAGGCTTTTTTTGAGCAAGGTGTCATGGCAATGCAGCCGATGGTACTTAAAGATGTGGCAGATGAAGTCGGCTTGCATGAGTCAACCGTTTCTCGTATCACTACCAGCAAAACCATCGTTACCCCCAAAGGGCTATTTAGCCTAAAATATTTCTTTTCAAGTCAAGTCAGTAGTGATGAGGGGGAAGGTGTCTCTTCGACCGCTATCAGTGCGATGATCAAGCAAATGATTGAGGCAGAAGACCCCAAAAAACCGCTATCTGATAATAGTATTATGAAGCATCTGCAAGATAAAGGTATTGATATTGCCCGTCGTACCGTGACCAAATACCGAGAAGGTATGAACATCGGTTCTTCTACGCAGCGTAAAGTGCGGTTTTGACCGCAATGTTGTGATTAGATAGTCAGTCAAAATCTTTTCTAGCTGAATTCTCAAATTTAACTAAGCCGTCAAATATAACTAAATTTTTAAATTTAGCTCAACTTTTAAATTTAACTGAATTTTCAAATTTAACTCAACGCCCGAACTGTTAACAAATCTCTTGGTATTTTGCTAAAAACCAATGGTTGATGGCATGCCCACCTTTTTGCATAATGGATTCATAGGGGATAAACCTTTTACGCAGTAACGTGGCTTAGCAATAATTGCTCAATAGCAACTATTTTTACTACCAGTTATTTGAAGTGATATAAACCAAAATGATATAAACCAAGTTGCAAGGCTCTTTTAGCAACTTATCTTGGTACACAGGTATGCTTGAACACTATAATTTGATTTTACTTTTTTTAGGGTTGGCATTTTTAATCGGGGCATTTTTTCCTGTGCTACCGCGCAAGCTTTCAATATCCCTGCCTATGATACAAATTACCTTTGGCGCACTGCTAGGGTATTTTTTTATGGGGCTGCCTAGAATTAATCCGCTTAATTATGGCGTTCCTATCGAGAAAGTTACAGAAGTGGTGGTGCTGATTTCGTTGGTCGGTTGTGGTATCAAACTTGATAGTCCGCTCAATTGGAAAACTTGGCAACCGACCTTAAGGTTGTTGGTGATTGTGATGCCAGTGGGTATCGCCGCGATGGCATTGATGGGGCATTATATTTTTGGACTCAGTATGGCGGCGGCTATTTTGCTCGGTGCGGTGCTAGCGCCAACCGACCCTGTATTAGCGGCAAGCATCCAAGTCGGTCCACCCAACTCCGAACGACAAGAAGATGTGACCCGATTTACCCTCACCTCTGAGGCGGGTCTCAATGATGGACTGGCATTTCCGTTTGTGTATTTAGCAATTGCCATTGCTACCGCTGCGTCACTCAATCAGGGTTTTGGTGCAGAAGATTGGCTGCATTGGTTGGGTTATGATGTGTTATGGCGAATCATTGCAGGGGTGGCTGCGGGTTACTGTGTCGGTAAGTTTTTGGCAAACTGGCTATTTACCAAGGCATATCCCGATAAAGTCGAGCAAAGTTATATGGTGTTAGCCTTGATGTTACTGGCTTATAGCATCACAGAGTTTGTGCATGGTTATGGTTTTATTGCCGTATTTGTCGCCGCGTTAACCTTTCGGCGCTCAGAATGTGAACATAAATATCATGAAGGCTTGCATGATTTTGCTGAGCAAATTGAAGGTTTGCTGATGTCGCTTGTGATGGTATTTTTGGGACTATTGGTGGGTCAAGCGTTAGCGAGTGATGTTACTCTTAGCTGGCAAGTGTATGTGGTATGTTTGGCGTTTATATTTTTGATACGTCCCATCGTGGGTTATTTTAGTCTAGGTAAACTGGGAATGAGCCGCAATGAACGCTGGGTAACGGCAGGACTAGGCATTCGCGGGATTGGTACATTGTATTATATCGCCTATGCGATGAATAAAGGCGTATTTACCAGTGATGAAGCGTTAAAGATTTGGGTGATTTGTGTGGTAATGATTGCAATGTCGGTGTTTTTACATGGGCTAACCGCCAATCGTTTATTAGCCATGACCAAAAATTAGTGCAACGCAAAAATAAAAAAAGCGGGTAAGTTACCCGCTTTTTTTACGCGGATATGATTAGCCACCACCTACCGCTTGCACCACTTCAATGCTCATACCATCTTGCAAGGTGACATTTGCCAATTCGCTTTTTGGAATCAATTCACCATTGATTTCAACAGCAAAACGACCCTGGGTTTGCCCCATTTCATCCAATAGTAGTAAGAGATTTTGGTGTAACGTTTGTTTGATGTCACCATTTAAAGTCACTTGTGGCATTATTTCGCTTCCTGTTTTGTTACGCTTTCTGTTATGGTTGAATGGGGTTAAATAGGGTTAAACTGATGAAGTGTGCTTAGCAACACTGATCGCAAGCCAAATCCATGCAATAATAAACAGCGTGCCGCCAATCGGGGTAATTGCCCCGAGCCAACGTGGCATACCCAAAGCCATCAAGTACAGGGAACCTGTAAAAAGCACAATACCCAGTTGCATCACCCACGCGATAGTAGGCGAGGTGAGGTTTATACGCAATAACATACCAACAATCAACAACCCAAGCGCGTGATAAAAAAAGTATTGCGTACCCGTCTGCCACCAAGCCATTTGCTCGGCTGACAAACGCGGTTTCAGCCCATGTGCGGCAAACGCCCCACAGGCGACCGCCACTGCCATATTTATCGCGCCAACACTTATCCAATTCATGACAGTTAATCCAACTGCAAATGGGTATTGGCTAGCATGGCTTCTTTGATTTTATCCATGGCATTTTTTTCAATTTGGCGAACCCGTTCCGCTGAGATATTATACTCTGCCGCCAACTCGTGCAAGGTCGCTTTTTGCTCATTAAGCCAGCGCTGCTGTACAATATCCCGAGAGCGATCGTCTAAGTCTTCCATCGCTTCCATCAAGGCTGAATTGTTATTTTCTTCCCAATCAGCATCTTCTACCATATCGGCTGGGTCAGCCGCATCTTCTAAAAAATACTGCGGTGCATAGCGACCTTCATCTTCATCATCACTTTGTGCTTCAAACGATGCATCATACGAAGTCAGACGGCTTTCCATCTCTAGCACTTGCTTGACGGTAACATTTAAGTCTTTGGCAATCGCTTCGGCTTCTTCGAGCGTTAACTGGTTATTGGTTTTTTTTAGTGAGCGCAAGTTAAAAAATAGCTTGCGGTGCGCTTTGGTGGTCGCGACTTTGACGATACGCCAGTTTCGAATCACAAACTCATGGATTTCAGCTTTAATCCAATGCACAGCAAAAGACACCAAACGCACGCCTTTGTTTGGGTCAAAACGTTTCACCGCTTTCATCAAACCGACATTGCCTTCTTGAATCAAGTCGCCTTGTGGCAAGCCATAGCCAGAGTAACTGCGCGCAATGTGAATCACAAACCGCAGATGCGACATAACTAGCAGCCGAGCTGCTTCTACATCCCCTTCATCGGTATAACGATGCGCTAGCTCCTGTTCTTGCTCTGCCGTCAAAATAGGAATTTGATGAACCGCGTTGATATACGCGCCTAAATTCACCCCAGGGGCAGATAACGCAGTCGGCATGGTAGGAACAAGGGCATTGGTCATGGCTTTCTTTTGACGGGGTCGCGATACAGTTTTTCGTGGTTTTTCAGCAAACTCATCGTCATAGTCGTCATCAGCCTCGTCCACCAACTCATCATAGTCATCATAACTATCAGGGAGCTGTGCAAGGTCAATATCGTCGTCACCTAAGCTATCAAAGTCTGGCTCGTCAAATTCATCGAGTTCGTCGTCATCGATGTCATCAAAGGCAGCGTGTGGGTCGTCACCCAGCTTAGCGTCAAGCTTGGTCGATTTTTTTGCGTTGGTAGTCTTTTTTATTGTCGTTGTTTTGGTCTTTGTAGCCATGAAATAGCCTGTCAATTGTCTTTTAATTTCTGTTATTTAGTATGCCTTAAAGCCAGCTTTTTTGTAAGAGGCGTTTAGCAATTTTTGGTTATGATCGAGTGAAAGATTGTGTCTGTTGTATTTTCAGACGGTGTGATTGATGTCTGCTGTACCAGGGTATATCCGGCATGCTGACAAAAAGCTGCGATGTCACGCTTGCTGTTAGGATCGGTTGCAGTCACATACACCGCATGACCCAACGCGGTCTTTTTTAGTGCCATTTTAAGTTTAAGCAGCGGCATCGGGCAGGCGAGTCCTTTACCATCCACATAATGCTCAATTTGAGCATTGATATTGAGGTCGTTATGTTCCCCTGACCGAAACAACCCCCAATCTTGGCAAAAGGCGTCATCCGATAGTAAGGCAGGATTTAGCGTAATCTGAGAAGAATCAGTCATGGTAATAAAGCCGCTACTGGAAAATTGCAAGTGTGTTAGATGGTTATTATAGGCTAAATTACAAGTGCAGACGATTGAGATAAATCAAAGTTAGCATTATATTTTTGAAAATCTAACCTTTATCCTGTACTTAGTACCGGGTAGATTACCGTAAGATATCATTACAAAATTTGGCTTTTTAAACCTGCTGAAATTTGTATATTGAGCAGTACTATTTAGCATTTATCTTTTTTTAAACACCATTTTTTTAAACATCATTCTAAGCTAATTCGCTGTCAAAGGTCGCGCATGCCAATCAATCCACTTGCTGGTTATTTATCTGCTAGTTATTTATTTAGAAAAACGTCCGTAGTTGCTGTATTAAGTACCCTATCAACGGGCGTGCTTGCTGTCGATAACTTCTCCTATCAAAGTGTGCCTGCTTTTAATTCAGGTATGATTGCAAGTGCTGAGCCTACCCAAGTCAATGGTCAATTAGCCGCTATGGACAATGGGCAAGCGCTCATCGATACCGAGCAAAATCGCCAAGTCGGTGAGTGGGCACTTCGACAAATCAACGGCAATGCAGCGCTGATAAAAGACCCTTGGTTGCAGCAATCGCTTGAACAAATTGTGTGGCAAATCAATGCGGTCGCAGGTCTCAACGCACCTATGGGGCTAGTGATTATCAATGACAAGCAAATCAATGCCTTTGCAGTACCCTCTGGACTTATCGGTATCAATGTCGGTTTGTTAGATAAAGCCAAAAGTCTGGATGAAATAGTGAGCGTCGTCGCGCATGAGATTGCCCATGTCAGCCAGCGCCATTATCAACATCGCAATGATGAAAAGACCAAACAGCTACTGATGCAGGCAGGCGGTCTTTTGGCGGGCGTTGCAGCATCCAAAGTCGGGGATGGTGATGCCGCTGCCGCCGTCATGCTAGGCTCTCAGGCGATGTCAGCCAACGCTGCCGCTTCCTATAGCCGTGGTCAAGAGCGAGAAGCCGACCGTATTGGCATGCAAATCATGAACCAAGCGGGTTATGATGTCAATGCCATGCCCAGTTTCTTTGCCACCCTAGACCAACAAAACCCTGTCAAAAGTAACACCTTAATTCCCAGTTTTATTTTAAGCCATCCGCTCACCGCAGATAGAATCAGTGAAGCAAGGGCGCGAGTCGCAACTTACAAGCGCGATAGTCAGGCTAATATGGCGTCAAACCGTTATCAATCTATTCAACAGCAGCGTGCGCAGCTATTTGAACAAATCCAGTGGCGTGCTCGCTACTATGGCTATCTAGTCAACAAAGCCGATTTGGAACAAGGGGCAAAAACCAGTAAAGGTGCCAAGCTTGCGCTGATTAATTATTATCTCGATAACGGACAACCCAAGGCGGCACAAAGTTTAATGCAGGATTTTGACGAGGACATTAATACACTCGCCAATCCGCTGGCAGTCGTGACATTTAGTCAGTTAGCGGCGCAGCAAGGCAATGTCGATGTGGCAATCGCTAAATTGCAGCAACTCGCCTCTGTGTATCCTGAGCGCACAGATGTGCCACGCTATCTGAGTGACATTTATTTAAAATATCGACCTACGGCAGAAAGTGGTCAACAAGTATTAGCGCTGCTTCAACCCTTATCCAAGCAAAATCCCCGTGACGTCATGCTGTGGGATCGATTGCAGCAAGCCAGTCAACTACTCGCAAAACATGGTAGCGGCAATGAGCAACTGATTCATCGCATCAATACGTTACGCTATCGCGCGTATGGCGAGTTATGGCGCAATGAGCTAAAAGATGCGGTGACATCACTGACCCAAGCCAAATCACTAGCAAAGCAGCTACCTAGTAACCAATCTTTGCTGGCACTGCTGAATCAGCAAATCAACCAAGTACAAGACGCCAATCAGTTTAAACCATCTTAACCATTAGACGGCTAACGTAGGTTCATTATCCGTTGGCTCATCCTGCTCGGGTAGCGCCAGCCAGTTGCCAAGTTTTAATGACAGTTCTTCAAGCCCAATTCTATCTTGGGCAGAAAATAATTGAATACTAAACGGCAATTTTAATTTATTAAGCTGACTGCGGGTTTGCTGCAGCGTGTTTTTGGCAGCGCCGTATTTGAGCTTATCGGCTTTGGTTAATAGCACATGAACCTCAAGCTCACCGTCTTTTGCCCAGTGTAGCATTTGCTCATCAAAGAATTTTAGTGGATGGCGAATGTCTGTGAGCAGCACTAAACCGGCTAGGCTTTTACGCGAAATTAGGTATTTTTCAAGCTCTGACTGCCATTCTTTTTTCATCGCCTCGGGCACGGCCGCATAGCCATACCCCGGCAAATCCACCAAACGCTGATCCAAATTGCCCATATTAAAAAAGTTAATCATTTGGGTGCGACCTGGGGTTTTGGAGGAACGGGCTAACTGGCGCTGCTGGGTCAATGCATTAATGCAAGAGGACTTGCCAGCATTTGAGCGGCCAGCAAAGGCCACTTCGCGACCCGTATCGGCAGGACACAGTTTAAAGGTAGGGGCAGACAGCATAAATTGGGTTTGATGCAACCAGCGTTTTGCCGCATCACTATCGTCAGTAATCGCAGTTGGCGCAACGGTGTTAGTAGAATCCATCATTAGCACATAATCTTAATGTTAAAGCGCTATTGTATCAGCAAATACCCATAACCCAAAATTTTGCGCACTTGCTAGTGCTGATTTGTGAGATATTTTTTGCAGTGAAACCCGCTTGCCAACTTGCAAATGACTTTTACATGATTATCGAGTTGTGGCATAATAATCAGCCATATCAATTATTCGATTATGGTTTTAATCATCACCATCACTGTAATCGACAAAACCCTCGGTGTTTTAAAATCATTTAGCTAACTTAAATGTCGTATTAGCCACATGATTAGTGTTCATTATTAGTGGGGTAGCCTACAAATTTTGCAGACAAGCGCATGGTTGTCTTGCTATAATATTGTAACTTAGTAGATACATTCACCCGTGTTAAAGCAATAAATATGTATGATGATAACTGGGCGTTGCTTTGATATTGTAAGTAATGCCTTTGTCGCTAGCTCATTGTGAGTCATAACCAACACGCTTTAGTAGGAATTGTTACCGATGAAAAAAATACTCACTGCCGCAAGCCTTTTAATTGCCAGCGTAAGCGGTTCTGCAGCTGTTACCGTACCAAAATATGACATTGCCAAAGGTAAGGTTATGGCTGAATCAGTTTGTGGTGCTTGTCATGGCGTCAATGGTGTTAGTACTGTTCCTGCACAGCCTAACCTTGGCGGACAAAACGTTAAGTATCTCTATAAACAGCTAACTGAATTCAAATCAGGCGCGCGTGTTAATCCTATCATGTCAGCGCAAGTGGCAAAATTAAATGATCAAGACATGGCAAATGTTGCAGGTTATTATGCAAGCCAACCACGTTGGGGGGTAGGTTATGCCAATCCTGCTTACGCAGCAACAGCGCAAAAATTGTATTATGGTGGTAATAGCACGCGCGGTGTGATTCCTTGTGCAGGCTGTCACGGTGGTAAAGCCAATGGTAACGATTTAGCCGCTTTCCCACGTATTGGGGGTCAACATTCAGCTTATATCGCAACCCAATTAAAACTATTCCGTGCGGCAGGTCGTGAAGACGATGTAACCGACCCATCACAAACGCGTATGAATGATGCGTCTAAAAAAGGCGATAAAGGCATGATGCAAATCGTGGCATCAAAATTATCAGACAATGACATCAAAGTATTGTCTGACTATATCAGCGCTCTACACTAGTATTTAGCAATATATCATTTAGCCAAGCTAGTGCTTGGCTTTTTTATTGCCTAAAACCCTAGTGAATTTTATTGGAAAATTAACCGGTTAATAAAAGCTTATACCAAACCCATAAAATATAGTATTATAGCTATATGAAAGAATCAAACCCAAAACACAGCCTAGATGATTATGACTTTGGCGAACTTGCCAAGACTGAAAGTAACGCCAGAGCCAGAACACGCCTTTACATCCTTCACCAATATCGCCTTGGCAAACACAGCTTTGAGATTGCAGAAAACTTAAACATCAACATTGAAACCGCACGACGTACTCGTAGACGCTACCAAGCATCAGGGCTTGATAGCCTCTATGACAAACCAAGAAGCGGCAGAAACAGCAAATTGGCTCCCGAGTACATTGAAAGCTTTAAACAACTGATTGTTGACAGCCAAGCAAAACGCGGTGGCGGCAGACTGACAGGACAAGACATCCAAAAGCTTGCTCACGAGCATTACCAAGCAAGGTATAGCGTCAATGGCATCTACGAACTACTGGCTCGAATTGGTATGAGTTGGATAAGTGCCAGAAGTAAGCACCCGCAGGCTGACATTAACGCCCAAGAAGCCTTTAAAAAAACTTCATAGAGCAGGTAACTGCCATACTGCCCGAAGATACCAAGCTAAGCGATGTTGACATCTGGTATTGATGATTGAACGATTTTCTGAATAGCCATATCCTTTCACTTCCTCTCACATCTCGTGGCTAAATACCAAATTGTAGTCTAATATTCATGTCACTTACGATTTGCTTGAAGCGCGTTTGCGTGACGTTTTTTGTGCTATCACTTCATCAATCGTCTTAGGGTTATTTGCAAACAGGTCGGCAAATTCATTCACTAGCCCTACCGACATGGCATAGCGGATAACGTTATCGAGCGTTCCTCCTTCTCCTGACTCAATACGAGAAACGGTACTTAGTCCAATGCCAGCCCTTTGGGCAAGTTCAACCTGCGTCAGATTCTGGTACAAACGCTGCTGTTTTAAGCGTTTGCCCAGTGACTTACTAATTTCTGAGGGTGTATAGAAGTCAAATCGCATACTAAGTTATTATCTCGTAATTATTCATTTTTGATATTTTAATGGCTATTTTAACATTTAATCATTCAATTATGAATTATTTATATGAACTGGGAGCATGGGAGGCTTCAATATTTAGGAGTATACCGTCATGCAAGCAAAATAATATTAAGAAGGGATTAATAGTACAAATGCCTGTAATTTAATCGATACAAAATATAAAAATAAAATTATTTTGTTGCATAATTTTTTGAAATATCTATTTTGTTGCATTTATTACTAATTTTCTGCACAATCCTTTTTAAATAAATACTATGTTGCAATGGTTAGTTATGCGTTTTCTTAAAGAATCGTATCATTCGATCAAAAATCCAATTGGCGCAGTCTGGCTTATTCAATATTTTAACATTAAGTTGGCGTTCCCATTGTATTTAGTAAGCCGTCTAGGGGGGCGCCGAGAAAGCCATCTAGAAGATGATTTTAGAGAAGAAGTTTATCAGTTTAGCAAACAACCAGCCGCCACTGTGATCGCTCATTTGCAATTTTATCTACGTCATGAAATTCCGCACTATGAGCTAATGTATCGACTATTTCATCAAGTCGATGGTTCTCTATTGGTTGACTGGATAACTAATGAGCCCACCGGACAATATGCCAGACGTGCAGGCTTTTTATACGAATGGTTTACGGGGAATACTTTAACCATTACTGCCAATATTAGTGGCAACTATGTTGATGCGCTAGATGATGCTAAGGTAGTCACCGCATCGCCCGATAAAGTCACTAAAAATAGTCGTTGGCGTATTAATAATAATTTGGCAGGTACGCCAGATTTTTGCCCAATGGTGGTAAAAACCACGCAAGTTGAACAAGCTGCACAACTTGATATCGTACAAATGCTGCAGTCGCTTAATCATGAATTTGGTGAAGATTTACTATTACGCTCAGCAGTATGGTTAACATTACGGGAAAGTAAAGCCAGTTTTATAATTGAAGGGGAGGGTAAACAGACCAAACGCATTGAGCGCTTTGCCCAAGTGATCGCTCAGCGGACGGGAAAAGGCGACCTACCTATAACCGATAGTGAAATAACGCAGTTACAACAGGCGATTTTAGGCGAGAAGACCGCATTACCGCAATTGGGAATTCGAAAGTCTCCAGTATTTATTGGACAGATCGAGCAGCGCACCTTTACCCCAATAGTCCACTACATTGCGCCGCCTTTTGAGCAAGTTGTCAACATGTTGGCAGGGTTACAGAGTTTTTTTGATGTTACGCAAGGGCAACCTTCTATTATGCGAGCAGCGGTGTTAAGTTTTGCCTTTGTGTATATTCATCCATTAGCCGATGGTAATGGCCGAGTGCATCGGTTTTTAGTCAATGATTTACTATACCGAGATGGAATATTAAGTGAACCGATGATTTTGCCGATTTCATCTGCCATCAGTGACAGCACACAACATCGCCGTGATTATGACAAAATACTAGATACCGTCTCTAAGCCGCTAATGGCACAATTGATCGGTGAATATCAATTTGAGACCACGCAAATCTTTGAAGATGGTATCAAGTCTAACTTGCACTTGGGTAATGTTGACAATGCATTGCCGATTTGGCGTTTTTTGGATTTGACGCCGCACGTGCTGTATTTAGCCAAGCTTGTATCCCGTGTCATTCAAGATGATTTATATCAAGAAAGCCATTATTTGTATCAACACAATCAAGCACGTGATGCGATAAAAGAGCTGATGGATATGCCAAATGATTATGCCGATAGAATCATCCGTAGCATCAGGGATAATCAGGGTGAACGAAGCCAAAAACTGGTGAAAGAAATGCCTTTTTTAGCAGATGATACATTATGGCAACAGCTATTTAAAGCAGTTACGAAAGCTTTCAAAAACTAGCCTTGTCAATCAAAAATCGCTAAATATGATTTACAAGCTATTTTGTCAATCATTCATGAGTGATAACTTTCTTTGTCAATCAAAATTCTTAAAAAGTGATTTACAACATAATCACAATGCTTAATCTTGACCAAGCTATCCACTACCATGAAGGTAAATTTCCACCGCAAGGTATTGCTCTCGATAGAATCATGAATATATTATTGAGAACAACGATCTCTATAAATCATACATTTAATTTAATTCCAATGCACCAATTACCGCTTTGCCCCAACTTGGTAACTCTTGACTAATCGAATACCAAATCCAAGTGCCTTTACGCTCACTTTTTAAAATACCGATTTGCTTTAATTGGTTTAAATGCCGTGAGATAGTTGGCTGTGGTTGGTGTAACTCGCTGATGATGTCACACACGCATAATGCTTGCTTCTGATTAAGTAGTTGCACAATTTTTAATCTGGTGGGGTCGCTTAACGCCTTAAGAAAGTCTGTTTTATTCATATATTTACATATCCAAATATATAGATTATAGTATATATCAATTTTAACAGGTTTCTATAGGCAGTCAATGATTACCGCATTACTCATTTTTCTAGTGACTTTGATAGTTGTAATATGGCAACCTAAAGGCTTGGGTATTGGTTGGACTGCCAGTATCGGGGCTGGGATAGCTTTGCTATTAGGGGTAATAACGGTTGCCGATATTCCTGTAGTGTGGAATATTGTTTGGAACGCTACCTTTGCCTTTATTGCCATCATCATTATTAGTCTGTTACTTGATGAAGCAGGCTTTTTCCGCTATATCGCCTTGCACGTTGCAATATTAGCAAAAGGTAGCGGTAATCGGTTGTTTGCGTTTATTGTGCTACTTGGGGCGGTGGTATCGGCATTGTTTGCCAATGATGGTGTGGCTTTGATATTAACACCTATTGTGATTGCGATTTTAACCACGTTACGCTTTTCCCCTGCAACTACCCTTGCTTTTATTATGACAGCAGGGTTTATCGCTGATACTGCCAGTATTCCGCTCGTGGTGTCTAATTTGGTAAATATTGTGTCGGCTGACTTTTTTAAAATCCCTTTTACCGATTATGCCAAAGTGATGATACCAGTAAACGTGGTAGCGGTTGTCACCTCATTATTGGTATTGTATGGGTTTTATCATAAAGACATTCCTACGGTTTATGCGTTGGATTTAATCGAAAACCCACAATCGGCTATTGTGGATAAAAATACCTTTATCATGGGTTGGGTGGTGTTGGCGTTACTTTTGTTGGGTTTTTTTGTGCTTGAGCCTATAGGTGTACCCATTAGCTTCATTGCAGGGGTTGGAGCGTTGGTGTTGCTTGTGGTAGCGAAAATGGGTAAAAAAATAACGGTGCTACCGATTGTCAAAAATGCCCCGTGGCAAGTGGTGATATTTTCATTGGGTATGTATTTGGTGGTGTATGGTTTAAAAAATGCAGGGCTGACCGATTATTTAGCCCATGAGTTAAGCCAACTTGCTAATCATGGCATGATGACAGCTACAGTAGGAACAGGGTTATTATCGGCAGGGCTTTCATCTGTAATGAATAATATGCCAACGGTGCTAATTCAAGCTTTAGCGATTGATGAGGCGATTATCCATGACCCCATGATAAAGCAAGCCATGATTTATGCCAATGTAATAGGCTGTGATTTAGGCACGAAAATTACCCCGATTGGCTCACTCGCTACCTTATTATGGTTGCACGTTTTAGCCAGTAAAAATATTACGGTGAGTTGGGGCTATTATATTAAAGTCGGTATTATTTTAACCTTGCCTGTATTGGTGGCTACATTGGTTGCATTGGCAATTTGGTTGCCAATAATTCAATAATTTTAAAACTTAAAAAGGAACAAGTATGCAAAATATCACAATTTACCACAACCCTAACTGTGGCACATCACGCAACACGCTTGCTCTTATCAAACATCAAGGCATTGAGCCTTCCGTTATTCAGTATTTGGATAACCCACCTGATGAAACAACCCTGCGTGATTTAATTACCAAAATGGGTATTACCCCAAGACAATTACTGCGTGTAAATGTGCCGCCTTACGCTGAACATAAACTAGATAACCTTAGTTTGACTGATGATGACCTTATTCAAGCTATGTTAGCTGACCCACTTCTAATCAATCGTCCAATCGTTGTGAGTGATAAAGGCGTTAAGCTGTGCCGTCCTTCCGAAGTTGTACTAGATTTGATTGATACGCCCTTAACCAAAACCTTTATCAAAGAAGATGGGGAAAAGATTGAGTCGACAATTTAGTCAAAACACCTGTTTTTATTGAACTTGTAAGCCGTTAAAAACTTGATAGGTCGAGAATCTGTATTTGACCATCCCGTTGCGCTAAACTTTGAAGAAAGAGAAATACTAGTTAATGCGTTATATTCAGTGTGTCGGATAGTGGATATCAGCTATCTATGGCGACCAAACTTAAAAGATGAAGGCGATAACTTTATCGTGGAACTAGAACATACCAATGAACTAGCTCATACGATGTTACCAGTTTACAAGAGTGACAGTAACGGTTATCTAGGCAGGGTGCTAAGCATTGCAATCACTAGGCTTTTAAAATCACCTTCATCATGTTCCAAAAGGTCTTGCCATACGGTGGTTGGAGCAAATGGGCGAAGTTAAGCTGACTTTGTTTAAACACCGCTTTTGGATGAGAGAAGGTGTCAAAGCTATATTTGCCGTGGTAACGCCCCATCCCCGATGCCCCGACACCGCCAAACGGCAGATTTTGCTGGGCAATGTGAAAAATCGTTTCGTTAACACACGCGCCGCCACTCACTGTATGCGCGAGCACGTAGTCAGTGTCGGCTTTGTCCTCGCCAAACACATACAGCGCCAGTGGGCGGTCACGCTCATTCACATACGCCACTGCCTGCGCCAAGTCTTGGTAGGGCACCAGTGGCAATACAGGGGCAAAAATCTCCTCGGTCAGCAATTTAGCATCGCTGGGTACATCGGTGACAATTATCGGTGGGAAAAATCCAGTCTCGATATTCACTTCATAATCGGTCAGTGGAATGAGGGTGGCACCGCGCTGTTTGGCTTCATCGAGATAACCTTGCACGCGGCTGGCTTGTTTGGGGTTGATGACAAAGCTATAGTCGGGATTGTCTGCAAGATTGGGGTAGTGGGCGTCAAGCCATGCGGTTGATTGTTCGATAAAGGCGTGTTTTTTATCATTTTCCATCAACACATAATCAGGCGCAATACAGGTTTGCCCTGCGTTCATGGTTTTGCCTGTCCATACGCGGTTGACAGTTTTTGCCACATCAGCGCTCGGCGTCACCACGACAGGGGATTTGCCGCCAAGCTCAAGGGTGACAGGGGTCAAATTCTGTGCCGCGGCTTTCATGATATGTTTGCCCACTGCGGTAGAACCGGTAAAAAATAAATGGTCAAACGGTAATTGGCTAAAGGCTTGCGCGACTTCGACATCCCCTGTAATCAAGGTCACTTCGTCTGCGGCAAAGTATTTGGGTAACGCATTAGCCAGCCACCGCTCAAAATTCGGTGACGCTTCTGAGACTTTGAGCATCGCACGATTGCCTGCCACCAATGCGGCAGCTAGCGGCGCAATCACCAAATACAGCGGATAGTTCCAAGGTGCGATAATGCCCACGAGCCCTAACGGCTGTGGCTGGATATAGCTACGAGCGGGCAAAAACCAAATCCCAGTTTTGACGGGCTGTTTGGCAGACCAAGCCTTACCGTGCTTTTGTGTATAACGAATGGCTTCAAGCGTTGGGAATAGTTCAAGCATGGTGGTTTCAGCCGCTGGGCGTTGTCCAAAGTCGGCATGAATAGCGGTGATAATCTCGCTTTGGTTGTCCATCACCAGCTGTTCTAATTTTTTTAGCCACGCACTACGAATTGACCAATCTACATATTGGTCTTGGCGGCTAGCCGTTCGCATGATGTCGAACTGCTGCTGCATGGTATTGATAGTTGCATCCGAATTAGTTGCATCTGAGTTGTCTTGAGGTGTCATGTGTATTATTCCAATCATTTAGTTAAATTTTAACTCAACCTAGCAGTTAAGCCGGTATCTTGCTAGCATCTTTTTGAACGAGCGTCAAGTTTTGCCTTGTGGTATCAGCAGCATGCAGTAACTGGGTTGATTTATGTGGAATATGGCTCATGGCATGCTCTGTCAACGCCGTTATGGTGAGACTTGGGTTGACGCCCAAGTTGGTCGAGATATTGCCGCCATCGCAGACATAAAACCCTTGATAATTAAACAATCGGTGGTACTTATCAACCACGCCATCTGCTGCAGAGTTGCCCAGCGAAATCCCACCCATACAATGTGCGGTGGTTGGGATGTTCAAAAATACTTCCGACAACACGCCATAACCGACTCCCCCCATTTGGGTTGCCATCTGCTCGGCAAATGCGCTTGCTGCTGGGATAAAGGCGGGGATGGCAGGGCCATGGGTTTGCATCTGGTAGCGACTACCCAACCAAGCCCGCCACCACGGGCTTTTTTGATAGCGCATTTCAAGCGCATAGGGCATGCTTTGCATACATAGCAAGATGAGACTTTGTTTTGCCATATTATGCGGTCGAAATGCACGCCACGCTTGACGAGGCTTGACGATAAACTGCGTTATAAAACACCATAACCAAGCCAGTAGCGACATTTTTTTGCCGTTTTTATAATTGCTTAACGTCGCCAAAAAGGAGGCAATATTAAAACCTTCAGGATAACGTGTCGCCTCAATGTGTGTGCCATCGCCCAAATAAATCCCAGAGCCAATAGCCACGCCATCGCTCATGGCGCCATGTTGGTCATCCAAAAATCGTACGCCGAGCAAAGATTCAGCATTGGTATAGATACGCTTGCCAAGATAAGGGGAAATATGGGGCATATTGCCTTTATGGCGCTGCTCAAACAGCAGTTTTTGGCTACCGAGGCTAGAGGCTGACAGCACAATTTGTTGGGTAGTGATTTGATACTCACCTTTATCCGCTGATTGCAGCGTCACCCGATAGCCTTGCGAACCGTTTTGATAGGCAGGGTCGCTTGGCGATTTGCTAGCATCAGCTATCGGTACTATATCCGTGACTTTGGTTTCAGCGAGCAGGGTAGCGCCATTTTTTTGGGCAAAATACAGGTAGTTTTTATCTAGGGTATTTTTGGCGCCATAACGGCAGCCCACCATACAGCCGCCACAGCCTATACAGGGACTGCGCTTAGGACCTGCGCCGCCAAAATACGGGTCACCATTGACAGGGGGATGAGCATACTTGTCATGGTCACTAAAGTAGGCGCCCACATCGGTGAGATAAAAACTATCACCCACACCACTCAGGTTCGCCATTTTTTGTAGCATCCAATCGGCGTTGCCGACTTTTTTGTTTTGGCTCACGCCTAGCATGCGTTTGGCGGTCTCATAATGCTGTGGCATCACCGCTTGCCAGTCGTGAAGCCCTGCCCAGCTACCTTGTTGCCAAATTTTGTCTTCTGGTTGTAATAAGGTGTTGGCATAAGTGATTGAGCCGCCGCCCACTGCATTACCATGCAGCACCATAACATGCTTAAATAGCTGAAGCGAAAAAAAACCTTTGTATTTGAGCGCAGGCAACCACAAAAACTGCTTGATATCGCGCACGGTTTTGGGCATGGTCTCGGGAGAAATATGCTTGCCTTGCTCCGCGATAATCACGCGATAGCCTTTTTCGGTCAGTCGCATCGCCGAGACGCTACCGCCAAAGCCTGAGCCTATGACCAAAAAATCCGTATCAAATGATTGACCTTCCATGTATCGCTTTCCCCTTATTTTCCTTAATAGTTGTCCTTAATAGTTATCTTGAATAGTTGTCCTTATAGCTGACCTGCCGCGGGCTACTTTGCAGTGGATTTTTGGCTGTATCTGTCTTTGTATAACAGCGGTTTACCGCTAAACTGTTCAACCCGCTACCTGATTAGGGTATACTAATTTTTCAGCAGGCTGCTGCAACTGTGACATTTGGGTTTGTTTTGTTTTGATAAGTTAAGTAAAGGCTTGAGTTGAAAGGATTAACGCGTGCCAAAACCAACCTTCACACCGCTTCCATCGCCCACGGGTACGAGTATTGAGTCGAGCTTGAGTGATTTTGGACAGCAGGCGCATATCATGGGCAATGCCAATACCGTGGTCAGACGTTCGCTCGCCATAGCGCTGCTAAAATTCATGGAATCCACCCCATTTGCTGATATCAGCGTCACCGAGCTGACCCAAAAGGCGGGCGTGAGTCGCATGGGGTATTACCGCAATTACGATAGCAAACTTGCGCTACTCAAAGACTATTTGGCGCAGATTGAGCATGATTTTCCTTTTATCGACTTGACGGCGGCAAGCGAGTCCGAGTTTTATCCATTTTTGGTACGCGTGTTTGACTATCTGAGCAAGTTTGAGTTATCGACCAAGATTTTGCTCAACCAAGGCTTTGAAGGGCTGATTTTAGACACCCTCCTTAATAGCAAAATTTTTGTCGAATACCGCAAAAAGCAGGCATTGACTTGCCAAGCTACGAGCGCGCCAAATCAGGATAAAAGCGGGGAGTACAATCTGGTATTTGCCTCAGGAATGCTGTATCACACCTATATTCATTGGGTGCGGCAAGGGCAAACAGAAACGCCACAGCAACTAGCAAGCTGGCTCATGGCGGGTGGGTTTTATCGGTTATTTCACCCTACTGATGACTAATGATGACTAAGCTGATTGGGTTTTATCAAACGCTATCACCATCCCCATGCCTACTAGCATGGCGACAAAAAACACCACCCCCTGCCAGATACCCATGCCCATGAGCACCACCGCAGGGGCAGGGCAGATACCAGCGATGCCCCAACCGATACCAAATATCATCGACCCAATCGCCAAGCGCTTGTCAATACCGCGGCGAATCGGTGGGAACGGCGCACCCGATAGACTGGTCTTTTTTAAGCGACTTAAGTTAAAACCGATGGTCGCGACAATGAGCGCGCCAACCATCACAAATATCAACGCAGGATTCCAATCGCCTGCGAGATCAAGAAAGCTTTGCACGGTTTTTGGGTTTGCCATATCACTGACAATCAAACCCGTACCAAACACCAACCCACAGATAGCACTGATTAATAACACAATTTCTTTTCGCATGATATATGCCCCTAACGTCTCAATTAAATCAATGACAATAAATGACGACCGATAAACACCGTCACAAACCCTGCGGACATAAAGGTAATGGTGGCCAGCAGTGAGCGCGGTGAAAAGCGTGCATTGCCACAGATACCATGACCGCTGGTACACCCTGAGCCCATCCGCGTACCAATACCCACTAGCAAACCTGCAATAATATACAGCCAAGGCGATGAGGTTACCTCAATGGTTGGCAAGTTAAAGAACATAGCAAACACCCAAGGCGATACCACTAAGCCAATAAAAAATGCCAATTGCCAAGCAAAATCGGGTGAGTTTGGCTGCCAAAGACTGGCGACAATGCCACTGATTCCAGCAATCTTGGCAATACTCCACCACAGCATAACCGCAGAGAGCCCAATCAACATACCACCCACCAATGGATGACTATAATCTGCAATAGAAAATAACAACATACGCCACCTAAGCATTTCACGATAATATATATTATACAATATTGTATAATATATGGCGAATTTATGGTGAATTTTTTTTAAAACGGGGGAATAATCAACGAAAAACCGTCGACAACGCGCTTTTTGCAAAAAAACTATGTTAGATTAAAGCTAGATTAAAATAAATCCAAAACCCTGATGGTAGGGCTTCACGGCTTCACGGCTTAACAGTTTAATAAGGCAACCCATGTATAAACTCACCACATACATACCGACCGATTATCTAGACGCTGTAAAGCAAGCCTTGTTTGACGCAGGGGCAGGGCACATTGGCAATTATCAGTATTGCTGTTGGCAGGTGTTGGGTACAGGACAGTTTATGCCATTGGCAGGCAATCAAGCCTTTATTGGTACGACCAATCAATTACAAACAATCGAAGAATGGCGAGTCGAGATGGTGGTTGCAGAGGAGCGCATCAAAGCGGTGGTGCAAGCCTTAAAAGAGGCACACCCCTATGAAACCCCTGCTTACGATGTGCTAAAGCTTGAAGATATTTAATCATCCAGTTTATCCTCACCCGATGACTGATTCGCTTACCTATCTACTTACATGCCTAAGGTTATTAAACGCCTTTTTTGGCTCGGCTACAAGTGAAAAGTATGACCAGAATATAGGGCAAAAAGCGATTGTGACTTGGTTTTAAATGGGCTATAGTCAGTAGTAAATAATTTGTTACACTTTATTCAACCCATCAGCCGACCATTGAATTTAAGGAGTGAGACATGGCAAATCCCCCCAATAGCACAGCGGTAAATAGCGCCAAAACTGACAATGCCAAAACGGATAAAGCGAAGCCCCAAAAGTCGCAGCCTACTAAGACCCCAGCTACCAAGGCCCTAGCTACAAAGACCTTATCTACCAACACCCCAGCGCGCCGCAGTACTAAAACACCAACGACCGAGCGTATTGACCAGCCTTATGAGACTGACCCCACAGTGTTGCTTGAGCAGTCGCAGCAAGCAGGGGTGAGTGAAAAAGCCAATGCCAAAAAACGCGCCATCGAAAGCATCATGGATAAAGACCTAACCACAGGCAATGTCGAGAAAATGGCAGAGCACTTGCAAGCGCTGATCAATGGTATGTCCAATGATGAAATCAACGAAGTCAAAAAACTATTTGGCAGCCAAACCACCACCGTGCAAAGCAAAATCAATAAAGACGACGAATTGGCGGACAACTGGCGTGAAGGCGGTTATCCCTACAAAAACCGTATGTCACGCAAAAACTATGAAGCCCAAAAATACGAGCTACAAGTTGAACTATTAAAACTGCAAAAATGGGTCAAAGATAGCGGGAAAAAAATCGTCATCATCTTTGAAGGTCGTGACGCCGCAGGTAAAGGCGGTACTATCAAACGCTTTATGGAACACTTAAACCCGCGCGGTGCCAAAGTCGTCGCCCTTGAAAAACCCACCGAGCAAGAAGCGGGTCAATGGTACTTCCAACGTTATGTCCAGCATCTACCGACCAAGGGCGAAATCGTGCTATTTGACCGTTCATGGTATAACCGTGCTGGCGTCGAGCGAGTCATGGGTTTTTGTACCGAAGAAGAATACAATGACTTTATGCGCCAAGTCCCAGAGTTTGAAAAACATCTGATTAGCTCAGGTATTCATTTAATCAAATTTTGGTTCTCAGTCAGTCGTGAAGAGCAGCGCCGCCGTTTTGCCGAGCGTGAAGCACATCCGCTCAAACAATGGAAGCTCTCACCCATTGACAAAGCGTCACTCGACAAATGGGATGATTACACCCTTGCCAAAGAAACCATGTTCTTTAACACCGACAGTGCAGAATCGCCTTGGATTGTCATCAAGTCAACCGATAAAAAACGCGCACGTTTGAATGCGATGCGCTATGTATTAAGCAAACTAGCTTACGACAATAAAGACCCTAAAGTCGTGGGGACAGTTGACCCATTGATTGTGGGTCGTGCCGGGGCTTTATATGAAAAAGGTGAATATAACGAATTGGCAGTACCCAATATCTTATTCAATAGTCACAAATAATTGCCCAGTAAAATAATGGGTCAAACACCGCAAAACAACAACACAACAACCCCAGTGCACGGCATTGGGGTTTTTTAGTTTTAAAGAGAGCAGCAAGTAGATCGCTACCATTGCTGCCAAACCATTGCTGCCAAGCCATTAATGCCAAAAGGTAGGGACATATCAAACAAGCCAAAACCACATTTTTTATCAACGAGTCCCTATTTTTCGTCAGCCAAAGTCAAGCCAGCCAAATTCAAGATAGGCGGCAAGCGTATTCAATACCCCCGAATTTTGCTAAAATAGGCAAAAATTTATCTAGCTGAGAGCCCCATGAATTCAAATAACTCAAACAACTCGACAACCAACCAATTACTGTTTAAACAAGCCAAAGCCCATATCCCTGGCGGTGTAAATTCACCTGTGCGGGCGTTTGCAGGCGTGGGGGGTACGCCTGTCTTTATCAGCCGTGCCCGTGGCAGCAAAATGTATGATACCGAAGGCAAACCCTATATAGATTATGTGGGCTCATGGGGACCGATGATTTTGGGTCATGCGCACCCCCATATTATCGAAGCGGTCAAAAATGCGGCAGATGACGGGTTAAGCTTTGGCGCCCCCACCACGTTTGAGACCACGGTGGCGGACAAAATCTGTGAATTGATTCCCAGTGTTGAATTAATCCGTATGACCAGCTCAGGGACTGAAGCCACCATGTCCGCCATTCGTCTAGCACGCGGCTATACAGGGCGCGACAAAATTGTCAAATTTGAAGGCTGTTATCACGGTCATAGCGACAGTCTACTGGTCAAAGCGGGTTCGGGCATGCTAGATATCGGTGAGCCAAGCTCAAAAGGCGTGCCTGCAGATTTTGCCAAACACACCCTCACGATTCGTTACAACGACCCGCAAGCTATTAAAGACTGCTTTGCGCAATTTGGCAATGACATCGCTTGTGTGATTGTCGAGCCTATCGCCGGCAACATGAACATGATTGTACCCACGCAAGAATTTCACGATACCTTGCGTGCCGAGTGTACCGCGCATGGCGCTGTGCTAATTTTTGATGAAGTGATGACTGGGTTTAGGGTTGGCTTACAGTCAGCGCAAGCCCATTTTGGCATCACACCAGATTTGACCACGTTTGGTAAAATCATCGGTGCAGGTCTGCCAGTCGGGGCGTTTGGTGGTAAACGTGAGATTATGGAGTGTATCGCGCCGTTAGGCGGTGTGTATCAAGCAGGTACCTTATCAGGCAATCCACTGGCGATGCGTGCCGGTATTGCCATGTTTGATTTGCTCACGGCTGAAGGTTTTTATGACGCATTAAGCGAAAAAGTCGTTTACTTGACTGATAATCTTGAACAGTTGGCGAAGGATGCGGGTATTGGCTTTAAAACCACGCGCTGTGGCGGTATGTTTGGGATGTTCTTTACCGATGGCGCTCTTGACAACCAGTTACCACAAAACTTTGAAGAGGTTTGCCAATGCGATGCGCAAAAATTTGCGACCTTCTTCCACGGTATGCTCGATCGCGGTGTGTATCTTGCGCCATCCGCCTTTGAGGCAGCCTTTATAAGTAGTGAGCATTCGCAAGAAGACTTGGATGCGACCTTGCAAGCGGCAAAAGAAGTCTTTGCGATAATGGCGAAAAAATAAGGATAAACCATGAAACAACTTACCAAAGCGTTATTACTTGCAATCGGTTTTTTGCCTTTGGTAAGTTTTGCTGATGGCGACTGCTCAAAAATAGATTTAAATACCATTTCAAAAGACTACAAAATTTTAAAATGTGCCAATAACGACTTATATACCTATGCCGACCCTAACGATAAAACCAATACGCCAGTTGGTTTTATCGGTTCTTTCAACTACCTGCTTCCAGCCACTGAAGAACAGGGTAGATTGAGTTCTTTTAATGGCGGTATTAGCCAAGCGATAAAAAAAGTCAATGGGGTTTATAAAGCGGGCTTAGTAAACACTGACGGTGATTTGATTGTACCCCATATTTACGACATGGCATTTAGCACTAGTCAAGGCGATACAGTTGTTGCGATTGGTGATTTCTCGGATTTATCTAAACTAGACAATGGAGCAAAATGGGGTGTTATCGATAATAAAGGTAAAATATTAGTCCCAATCATTTATGATAATATTTCAACTTTCGGTGATGAAGGTGTTGGTTTTCTTACCTTTAAAAAAACTAAGAACAATGAAATGAAATATGGATTTATCGATTTAAAAGGTAAAATAATTGCCACAACTGATTATGATAAAATCGAACTTTCACCTTCAAAACAAACAATTAAAGCGATTAAAAATGGTCAAATTTACCAATTTTCAATCAAATAGATTTTAGAGAATAAAAACCACCCATGCGACAACTGCCCCAAGCGTTAACCCCAGAATCCATTGCACAGCGTAATCTTGAAGAAAGTCAGCAGCCGCAATCTTTCTTTGATGACTTTGCCAAATCTGTTACCCTATATCGCGATGACGACATTTGGGTCATCGACAAACCGCACGGACTGTTATCGGTGGATGGTAAAGAGTTAAAAGTCAGCCTACAATCTCGTTTGCTCAAAGCCGACCCCAACGTCAAACTTATTCACAGACTTGATATGGACACCTCAGGGATTATTATTTTTGCGCGCCATAGCGAGGCGCAAAGCCATATCAGCAAACAATTTATCGAGCGTATTCCGAACAAAGAATACCAAGCGCTGGTTTGGGGAACGCCGCCGCAGCAAGGCGAAATCGATGTGCCCGTGCGCTACGACCCACCACAAAAACCCAAGCATATTGTCGATATGAATTGGGATAAACGCGCCTATACGAAATATGAAACCTTGCACCACGAACTGCGTGAGGGTAAGGCGGTTAGCCGTGTCGCCTTGTATCCTGTCACAGGGCGTAGCCATCAACTACGCGTGCATATGCTGCATATCGGGCATGTGATGCTTGGCGACCCCATCTACGCGCAAGATGTATTGGACGGTCAAGCGTTTGATTTATCGCCTAGGCTTTGCTTACATGCACGCAAATTGCGTTTAAAGCATCCCAATACGGGTGTGTGGATGGAATGGGAAAGCCCCGTGCCGTTTTAACCGCGTGGGTTGTTAGCAATCTATCTTTTAAAATGATAACGTTTAGAGTGCTGTTTTCATCCTACTGTTAGCGTCAAACAAGGGGCATAATCACCATGCCCCTTGTTTAATTACCCATGTTGGTGCAACCAATCAAGGGTTTGCTGCCAAAGTAGCTGGTTTTGTCGGCTAAAAAATTTCATATGACCGATATGCTGTAAGCCATAATCTTTGGGTTGTAACGTTTGGGTGGTGGCTTGCATGTTGGGAAACACCCGAATCATATCGGCGACATTCTTATCATTGGCGATATCATCATCGGGCGCATTCACCCACATAGCAGGCAAGTTAACCTCATTGTAATAGTGGGTTTTCACTGTTTTACCAAAAGCGGTTTTGATATAGCCTGCGCCATTGCACCAATCTCGCCACTGTTTGGCAACGTTTTTGGGCAAGTCTTCGCCCATGCCAATCTTGCTTGATTGGGTATAGCCAAACAACACATTGGACACGGGAATAAATACATCCATAAACCAAATGGCTTTGGCACGATACGGCATCGCCATATTGCGGATTTGCCCAGATGAACAGGCAATGTTAAACACGGATGTGAACTTGTGATGATTGGGCATCAAACCAAATAATTGACCGCCCGCGCTATGACCGACCAGATGATAGGTGGTGTTGGGAAACTCTTGAATCAGTCTATCAAGCACTGCAGTCATATCGTAGCGCCCCCAACTAATCAGTGACGCATTAGAGTGCTTGAGGTCGCCTTGCATCGACTCGCCAATATCTTCATTGTCATAGCTGATGACGCCATAGCCATGCTCCATCAAATACTGCGCAAAATTTTGATAAAACTGGCGTTTGATACCAGTTGCGGGCGCAATCATCACGGCGGCTTTGACCGTATCAGGTCGAAACACCGTCGCCGCCAGTGTGGCAGGGTGTTTGGTAGCTATTTGAATGGTTTGCTGCGTAGGGTTCGAGGCTAATGCTGACGGTGTTTTTAGATTTAGGTTCGACATGACGGTTATCTTCCTTGGTAATCAACTTTTTATACAAGCTTATATGAGCGCTTTTTATACGAGCGCTTTTTATACAAGCACTCAGCCAAATGTTGACAAATGATGAGCAGACTCGTTTAAAAGCGACTATAGCAAACAATTTATGGATGCAAAAAAGTTATCATGAACATAACAGTCATAAAAAAAAGCAATCAGCGGTGGCTAATTGCTTGCCTGAATCGTTGACGAAAAAACTAAGGGGTTTTCACAACAACTTTTTGGTTGGTGTTGATTAAAATCTCAGAAGGTCCATCAACGGTGACGCGCACTTGGTTATTATTAGGGCGCTGTGAGCGAAAATATTGGTCTTCAGCAGGGGTACAGCCCAAGCAGCGATCGAGTGCCGCCAGTGGCTCAAGAATCAGCTTGCGTTCTACCTGATCGATTTCATCGTTATAGATGGTAAATGGCATACTGGCAATCGCCGTCACCACGCCGCCCACCACTGCCAATGCACCCAATGGCTTACCCACAATGGTATCAGCGACCATGGAGCCATAGGTTGGACCAAAATCTTTTTCATCAATTTCGGTAGCGGCAAAGCTGCAAGTCGTCGTTGCAATCATCAAGGCTACGGCTGACGCAATCGTATTTAATAGTTTCATAGCAGGTTCCTAACTGGCAGCAAGTTCCCATTAACGAGGTAACTAGCTAACTAGCTAACTAACTAAATAATTAACTAGGCAACTAGATAACCAAATAACTGGGGTTGACTGACAGGTTGTACCTAACAAGTTTTGCTAGGTTGTTGCTGAATAGTTCAGGAACATTACATCAATTTTGC